>CETB01144169.1_pt1 | contig 89058 bp, 90 predicted proteins | sample 356381 | NCBI WGS metagenome assembly CETB01 (sample SAMEA2622545, study PRJEB7988) | marine metagenome | biome: marine biome (ENVO:00000447); feature: deep chlorophyll maximum layer (ENVO:xxxxxxxx); material: "saline water (ENVO:00002010), including plankton (ENVO:xxxxxxxx)" | depth 155 m | reverse complement strand
ATGTTCGAGTAATAGCCCTTTCCAACTCTCGAAAAATGTATTTTCAAGAAGATGGAATATCCCTCAAAAATTGGGAAGAAAATTTAACTAAGGGCGAAAAAGCCGATAAAGAATTATTCTTTGAAAAGGTAAAAGCAATGAATTTACGCAATAGTATTTTTGTAGATAATACAGCAAATGAGGTGATTGCAATGTCTTATGCCAACTATTTAAAAAATAGTATTTCTGTAGTTACTTGCAATAAAGTGGCCAGTTCTTCTGCTTATGAAAATTATGCAGAATTAAAACAACTCTCAAGGGAATATAACGCTCCATTTTTATTTGAAACCAATGTAGGAGCGGGATTACCTATCATCGATACGCTTAAAAACTTGATTGCTTCCGGTGATAAAGTCACTAAAATCCAAGCAGTTCTTTCAGGAAGTTTAAATTTTGTATTCAATAATTTTGATGAAAACCATGAGTTTGTAGACGTAGTTAAACAAGCGCAAGAGGAAGGCTATACCGAACCTGACCCAAAAATAGATTTAAGTGGAATTGATGTCATGCGCAAAATACTAATTCTTGCTCGAGAAAGCGGTTATCAACTAGAATTAGACGATATTCAAAACCAATCTTTTTTACCGGAAGAATGCCTCCAAACGAAAACTGTAGAAGATTTCTTTACAAGTTTAGCTACACACAAAGATCATTTTAATCAATTATTTGAAAGTGCAAAGCAACACAACAGTCGACTCAAATACGTAGCTCAATTTGATAACGGAAAAGCAAGTGTAGGACTGGAAGAAATTCCGCAGCAACATCCTTTTTACAATTTAGAAGGAAAAGACAATATCGTTTTATTTTATACAGAAAGATACGTAGAACAACCACTCATTATTAAAGGAGCGGGTGCCGGAGCCGATGTTACCGCTTCAGGAATTTTTGCCGATATCATACGAATAGGAAATTATTAAGTTATGGAAGAAATTAAACTATTTTGTCCGGCTACCATTGCAAATGTTTCCTGTGGTTTCGATGTATTGGGACTTTGCCTAGAACAACCCGGCGATGAGATGATTATTCGAAAATCGTCTTCTCCCGGCATTCAAATTACTAAAATTGTAGGTCAGGATTTACCTCTTGAAAATCAAAAAAATGTAGCTGGAGTTGCAGGTTTAGCTTTGCTGAATGAATTAAAAGAACTCCATGCCGGTTTTGAAATTGAAATCTACAAAAACATCAAACCCGGTAGTGGAATTGGAAGTAGTGCAGCTAGTGCCGCCGGAGCTGTTTTTGGTATTAATCAATTACTCGGTCAACCTTTTTCAGCAAAAGAACTTATTCTCTTCGCAATGCAAGGTGAATTTTTAGCTAGTGGTGCATTGCATGCCGATAATGTGGCTCCTGCCCTTTTGGGCGGTTTTACGCTGGTAAGAAGTTATAATCCTCTTGATGTGATTAGGCTTCCGGTTCCGGCAGAACTGATGGCCACTGTAATTCATCCGCAGTTAGAAGTAAAAACTGCTGATGCCCGTTCGGTTTTAAAACATTCGGTTTCCTTAAAAAATGCGATTACACAATGGGGAAATTTAGGCGGTTTAATTAGTGCTTTATACACCAACGATTACGATTTACTATCCCGGTGTTTACATGATGAGATTATAGAACCATTACGCAGCGTACTCATCCCTGGTTTTGATGAAGTAAAAGCAACAGCCTTGGCTCACGGAGCTTTGGGGAGTGGAATTTCCGGTTCAGGTCCATCCATTTTCGCTTTAAGCAAATCCAAATCAACCGCAAAAGAAATCGCTTCTGCTATGGCAGATGTTTATCGTAAATTTGAGGTAGATTATGATGTTCACGTTTCAAAAATAAATTGTGAAGGCATTAAAGTACTATAGTTGTCAACTAAAAAATGTCACGCTGAACCTGCAAGTACAGCAGACAGGCTCGTTTTTTAATAGTGCATCTTGAGAATGATATTCCAGACCAAGTTCGGAATGACGTAACAGCACTAGTACTTAAGTCCTAAATCTAAAAATTAAACAAAATGAATTATTTCAGTTTAAACCATAAAGCTCCAATTGTAAATTTTGAGCAAGCTACCGTCCAAGGAATTGCTCCTGACAAAGGTTTATATTTTCCGGAAAGTCTAATTCCACTCGATAAATTAATGCTTGAAACCATAGAGTTTATGAGCAACGAACAAATTGCTTATGAAGTAATCCGGCAGTTTGTAAACGAATCTATTCCGAAGAAAGAATTACGAAAAATTGTAGAAGAAACGTTGAGGTTTGATTTTCCATTGGTAAAACTCGATGAACGAACTTATTCCTTAGAACTTTTTCACGGCCCCACCATGGCTTTTAAAGATGTTGGTGCTCGTTTTATGGCTCGTTGTTTAGGTTATTTCAACAGAAATAAAAAAAATCAGAAAATCAGGGTTTTGGTAGCCACTTCCGGTGATACCGGAGGTGCAGTAGCTAATGGTTTTTTAGGCGTTGAAGGTGTAGAAGTTATCATTTTATACCCAAGTGGAAAAGTTTCTGATATTCAAGAAAAACAACTGACTACTTTAGGTCAAAACATTACCGCTCTAGAAGTTGACGGAACTTTTGACGATTGCCAAGCCATGGTAAAAAAAGCCTTTTTAGATGAAGAATTAAAAGAACTCCATTTAACATCGGCCAACTCTATAAATGTGGCGCGTTGGTTACCACAAATGTTCTATTATTTTTTTGCATACAAACAACTAAAACCTCTCAATAAAAAATTGGTTTTCTCTGTTCCCAGTGGAAATTTCGGAAATATTTGCGCCGGTATATTAGCCAAAAGTTTAGGTTTACCCATAGAGTTTTTTGTTGCCGCCACCAATGTGAACGATACCGTTCCGCAGTTTTTACAAACAGGCACTTACGAAGCCAAAGCTTCAACCGCTACTATTTCGAATGCGATGGATGTAGGGAATCCCAGCAACTTTATAAGGATTCAGCAATTATTCAATAACGATATTAAAGCTTTAAAAGAATATTTTGCTTCCTTTAGTTTTACCGACGAGGAAACCAAAAAAGCAATGAAAGAAATCTACAGCAATTGCGATTACATTGCCGATCCACACGGCGCTGTGGGATATTTAGGTTGGCAAAAAGTAAAGGATGAATTTCCCGATAGTGTAGGTGTTTTTTTAGAAACGGCTCACCCCGTAAAGTTTTTAGATATCGTTGAAAAAACACTTCCCGTAAAAATTGATATTCCAGAACAAATCAAAGAAGTAATCGATAAAGAAAAGAAAAGTTTTGGTATTAAAAATTATGAGGAACTAAAGAGATTTCTCAAAAAATAAAAGACAATAAAACTTGATATCAATGATAGCATTTAAAAATTCTCAAAAATATTAGTGTTTATGCAATATTATTTTAAAACTTCTTATCGCTACTCTTTATTTTTTGATAATTTTGCCAAAAATTATAAAACGCGGTCATGAAGAATACGCAACTTACACATATACACGAAGAACTTGGTGCTAAAATGGTTCCGTTTGCGGGCTATAATATGCCGGTTTCTTACGAAGGAGTAACTATTGAACACGAAACCGTACGTGAAAAACTAGGGGTTTTTGATGTTTCACATATGGGAGAATTTTTAGTTTCCGGACCGGAAGCTTTAGCGCTCATACAGAAAATTTCTTCTAACGATGCTTCCAAATTAGTAGATGGAAAAGCACAATATACTTGCATGCCAAATGCAGATGGAGGAATTGTAGATGATTTAATTATCTACCGAATGAACGAAGAAAAGTATTTATTGGTCGTCAATGCATCCAACATCGATAAAGACTGGAACTGGATTTATCAACACAACACGATGAATGCCGATTTAAAAGATGTATCTGACGATTATTCTTTATTGGCCATTCAAGGTCCCAAAGCTGTGGAAGCCATGCAAGCTTTAACCGATATCAACTTAGCCGAAATTAAATTTTACAATTTTAAAATTGGTGATTTTGCCGGTGCAGAGCATACTATTATTTCAGCTACCGGTTATACTGGAAGTGGTGGATTTGAGATTTATGTGAAAAATGAATTTGCTGAACAGGTATGGAAAAAAGTATTGGAAGCCGGAGCAGATTTTGGTATAAAACCCATTGGACTTGCTGCTCGTGATACGCTTCGTTTAGAAATGGGATTCTGCCTTTACGGAAATGATATTGATGATACCACCTCTCCTATTGAAGCAGGATTGGGTTGGATTACCAAATTCACCAAGGATTTTATCAATTCTGAAAATCTTAAAAAAGAAAAAGAAGAAGGACCAAAACGCAAATTGGTTGGTTTTGAATTGACCGAGCGAGGTATTCCTAGAAAAGATTACGTGATTGCCGATGCTGAAGGTAAAGAAATTGGTGTAGTTACTTCAGGTACACAATCGCCTTCTACAGGCAAAGCGATTGGAATGGGTTATGTAAAAACTGAATTTAGTAAACCTGAAACAGAAATTTTTATTCAAATCAGAAAAAAATCGATTCCTGCACGCGTAGTTAAACCACCTTTTTACAAGAAAGGATAATTCATTCAAAATAAATTTTAACTAGTGTTGAAGACATTTTCAATTGTTTTTGGCACTAGTTTTTCTTTTTTTACCGTTTATACAACAAATCTCAAGTTTATCAAAAATTCGAAGAAAATATTAATCCTAGGCGGAAGTGGCTTTCTGGGCAATTCACTTTACAAAGAGCTCCTGCCCTATTTTAATGTACATGCCACCTACCGCACCGGTAATAATTTTTACGATAGAAATAAAAAATTCCATCAGTGGGATTCTGAAACAGAGTCTTTGGAAATTTTATTGAAAAGCTTAAAGCCCGATTTAATTATTTCTGCGATGCGTGGAGAATTTGAAGCTCAAATTTATGCTCATTTTGAAGCCATCAATTACATTCTCTCACACGATAGTAAACTTATATTTCTTTCTTCTGCCAATGTTTTTGATGCGTTTACCAATTACCCTTCTTACGAATACGACAAAACATTATCGTTAAGCGTGTACGGGAAATTTAAAATAAAAATTGAAAATGCACTTTTACGTTTACCCAACGAAAAATACGTGATTGCGCGATTACCGATGGTTTATGGAGCGAAATCTCCCCGAGTGGAAGAATTAAAAATACTACACGATTTAAATGAAGCTATAGAGGTTTTCCCTAATGTAGTTACTAATGCTACTAGTATTGCTAAATTTACACAGCAAATGCACTACATTATTAACCGGGAATTAGAAGGGGTTTTCCATTTGGGCAGTACAGATTTAGTACATCATAGTGATCTAATTGATGATATTTGCAAAGAACTTCAACTTGAAAATCCTTTATTTAAAAGTGTTTATGACTCTAATGAAGATCGGTTTTTAGCTTTACTCCCAAAAGATAATTTACTACCGAAAAACCTTCAATTGACCATTCAAGATGTGGTAAAAGATTCGTTAATTAGTTGATGTTAAGCTTGTACTAAATTTAGTCTCTTGAGAAAAATTAATACTTAATTTTTATAACTTCAGCAAAAAACAATAGTTATGGAAAAATTGAGCGATACCGAAATCAACAAAAAACTGGAGAAACTGGAAGGTTGGGAATTCCACGAAAATTCCATTCAGACTAAATTTGAATTTGAAGATTTTAAAGAAACATTCAGCATTATGACGCGAATTGCTTTTGAAGCTGAAGCACAACAACATCACCCAGAATGGACGAATGTTTACAACACTTTAAGTATTACACTATCTACCCACGATGCCGGTGGAGTTACCGAAAAAGATTTTAAAATGGCTAAAACCATTGAAGACTTAATTCAAATTCAATAAAGTAATATTTGCATTTATTCCCAAAAGTTAGTTATTTGGCTAAATGCTAAAAAATATTCTTTTCTTTTTCTTCGTTTTTGTCTTTAGCTTTTCAAATTATGGACAAAAAAATGAAGCATTTTGTAAGGAAATGGAAGCGCTTTCTCTACTTGTAGATGAACTTCATTACCAAGCAAAACCTATTGATGACAGCTTATCTACAGCAGTTTTTCATCTTTTTTTAGAAAACTTAGATGAAAATAAACGCCTGTTCAATCAAGAACAAGTCAATAAATTTAAAGAACAAGATTACCTCCAACTAGATGATTACTTAAAAGCAAATGATTGTTCTTTTTTAAATAAATATGTAGTTGAGCTGGAAAAAAGTATAGCTCATGCTCAAAAATCATTAGAAGCTCTAAGAACAGTACCATTAGACTTTAGCGGAAATTTAAAGCTTTCTTTTTCACCAAAAGAGAAACATCACTACTCTAAAAATAAAGATTCACAAACTACTTATTGGAAAAAGAAGATTAGCTATGAGCTTATTGCTAACTTAACAGAAGAAGATAGTTTATTGACTCAAGTAGAAAAGACTTTAAAGGAAGAAGGGCAAGAATTAAAAAATAAACTCATAGACCAACAGCTATGCTTGCTTAGTGAGACCACTAATCAGTTTGGAGGGATTCAAAAATTTGTTGAAAAACAGTTTTTAAATGCTTTTGCAAATTACCAAGATCCGCATACCACTTATTTAGACAGAAGTGATAAAGTAAGTTTTGAAACCTATATTTCCAGTAACCAAGCTACGTTTGGCATTTACACCACCAAAAATAAGGAGGGAGAAATAGAAATAGCGCAAATTGTGCCGGGAAGTTCGGCTTTTAAAAATAGTGAGTTGGAAGAAGGAGATATCCTTAAAAATCTACTTAGCCAAAATGACGAACTGCTGGTTTCTTGCGTCTCTAATCAAGAGGTGATTAACTTTATGAACAATGAAAATCACCACCAAACCACTTTTAAAGTTAAAAAGAAAAACGGGCCCATTAAAACCGTAAAACTTACTAAAACAGTTATAAAGGTTGAAGAAAATTCAACTCGGGCCTATACTTTAAATAATGAAAATAAACGTATAGGTTATTTAAAAATTCCTAGTTTTTATACCGATTTAGAATCTCCAAATGGTTTAGGAGTGGCCAATGATGTTGCCAAGGAAATTTTTAAACTTCAGCAAGAAAATATTGACGGCCTCATTTTAGATTTAAGAAATAATGGTGGCGGATCGATGAAAGAAGCAATTACACTTTCGGGAATGTTTATTGATAAAGGACCTATCTCAATTGTAAAAACCCATAAAGGTCGTGTTTCTACCCTTCGTGATCCTTATCGCGGAAAAGTTTTGGACAAACCTATTCTTATTTTGGTCAACCAATTTAGTGCTTCGGCTTCAGAGCTTTTTGCTGGTGCTATGCAAGATTATCATCGTGCAATTGTAGTAGGTTCTCCTACTTTTGGAAAATCTACCGTGCAAAGTATTTTTCCTTTAGATGAAAACGAAAAATTAGGCTTTAGTAAAATTACCATTCAGAAATTCTATGGAATTAATGGGACCACACATCAATTTAAAGGTATTCAACCAGACATTATTTTACCTAGTATTTATGATGATATAGAAAGAGGAGAGCGCTTTCTGCCCTATGCCTTAAATAGCGATTCTGTAGAGGTTACACTACAACCTTTAAAACTGAAGAAAATTAATACTTCCCCATTAAAAGAAAAGAGTGCAAATAGAATCAACTCCAACCAAACTTTTGATAAAGTTAAAAAGTTAAATGGAAAATTTAAGTCGGAATACTTAACTAAAGAAACCGAATACGCTTTAACGGTAGAAAATATTTATAAAGATGTGGAAGCTTTTCAACACCTGCTGAATGAGTTTTCTGAAGTAAAAACAGAAAAACCTGATTTTTCTGTAGAAAATACCTCTTCCACTAAAAACATATTAATTTTCAATAAAGACGATAAAGAATTAAACGAAAAAATAGTTCAATCTATCGCCGAAGATATTTACATAGAAGAAGCTTTTTTGATTATAACCGATTTATTAAATAACTAAACAAATGAAACAACTTTTTACACTCGCCTTAGTTCTAGCTTTACCTTTTTTCAGCTTTAAAGCTAACTCACAAACATTTGATCAACCTGTAGAGTATTTAGATTTTATTAGTGGAGAATACCAGGAATTAACGAAACAAATGTGGAAATATACCAAAGCCATTGCTCACGGAAAAAGTGATCGTAACATAGAACGAAGACGTGAAAAATTGGTGGAAATGATGGAAGAATCGATTGAGAAAATCAAAAAAGCCGATAGCTATAATGAAGAAAATGATTTTAAGGAGAAAATCATCAATAACCTACAAGTGAACAAAAGCCTCATGAATAATGAGTATGATAAAGTTGTAGATATGAAAGCAGTAGCACAACAATCTTATGACAAAATGGAGGCTTATATGTTAGCACAGGAAATGGCTGACCAGAAAATGGAAGAAACGCAAAAAGATTATGAGAAGTATTTTAACCAATATGCTGAAAAATATGACATTACGATCAACGAACAAGAATCCGATTTAGGTAAAAAAATGCGTATCTCGGGGGAAGTATTTAGTCATTATAACGATACTTATCTTATTTTCTTTAAATCCAATATGAACGAGTCTTATTTGATGGAAGCTTTAGCGACTGGAGATGTGAGCGCTATTCAGCAATCGGCTAATGCTTTAAAATCATCCGCAGAAGAAGGTTTAGCCCAATTAGACACACTTACCGCTTATAAAAATGACCGTGCACTAATTAATTCAACTAAAAAAGCGTTGGAATTTTATTTGGAAGAAGTAACTAAACACGTCCCTACCTTAACTAATTTCTTAATTGTAAATGAAGATTTTGAAACCATCAAAAAGAATTTAGATAATACGCCAAAGAAAAAGCGCACCAAAGAAATGGTAGATGCCTACAACAACAAGGTAAAGGAGATGAATAAAGGCGTGAATGAGTATAACAACACCAATAATTTGTTAAACCAAAAAAGACAAAAATACATTACGCAGATTAACCAAACTACCGACCAATATTTGGATAAACATATCCCTAACGATTAAGGTCTTTTTTTGTAAATTCGCAATTATTTTAAAATTTTAAGATGGGAAGAGCTTTTGAATTCCGCAAAGCGCGAAAAATGAAAAGGTGGGCAGCTATGTCTAAAGCCTTTACAAGAATAGGAAAAGATATTGTAATGGCCGTTAAAGAAGGCGGTCCCGATCCTGATGCTAATGCACGTTTAAGAGCAGTTATACAGAATGCTAAGTCTGTAAACATGCCTAAAGATAATATTGAACGTGCGATAAAAAGAGCTAGTGATAAAAACCAAGGGGATTATAAAGAAGTACTTTTTGAAGGTTACGCTCCTCATGGAATTGCTATTTTGGTAGAAACCGCTACCGATAACAATACTAGAACCGTGGCCAACATTAGATCTTATTTCAATAAATGCAATGGTAACTTAGGAACTTCCGGTTCGGTAGAATTCATGTTTGATCATACTTGTAATTTCAGGATCAATGCAGAAGGAATCGATCCTGAAGAATTAGAACTTGAATTTATCGATTTTGGTGCCGAAGAAGTTTTTGAAGATGAAGATGGTATTCATATTTATGCTCCTTTTGAAAGTTTTGGAGCTATACAAAAAGAACTGGAAGACAGAAATATAGAAATACTTTCTTCCGGATTTGATAGAATCCCTACTACTACCAAAAAACTCGATGAAGAGCAAAAGGAAGATGTGGAAAAACTAATTGAAAAGATTGAAGAAGACGACGATGTTCAAAATGTTTTTCACACCATGGAAGAAGAATAAAATTAAATATCTATTATAATAAAAAAAAGAGCGTTTTTCAACGCTCTTTTTGTTTTTAAAGCTTCATTCTATTTTAATTTTTCAGCAATTTTTAAGGTTCTTTTTACCTGTGCTGCAATAGCTTGCTTTTGTTTTCCTCCTAAGTCGCTTCCTCCAACCATACTAAAACCATAAGGGTTTCCTCCGGTTTCAAAAATCACAGGATCAGAATATCCTGGAGCAGCAACAATAGCTCCCCAATGCATCATTGTTTTATATAAAGAAAGTAATGTTCCTTCCTGTCCGCCGTGCGGATTGGCAGCACTCGTCATACCGCTTACTACTTTATTCACTAATTTTCCATTCTGCCAAAGTCCTCCGGTAGAATCGATTAAACTTTTAAACTGTGAAGGGGAATCTCCATAACGGGTCGGGAAACTAAAAATAATAGCATCTGCCCAATCTAAATCATCAACACTTGCAGTTTCTATTTCCTTGGTTTTATGGTAATGTTCTAACCAATCTTCGTTTTGTTTTATTACTTCTTCAGGTACAGTCTCCTCTACCCTTCTAAAGCGTATGTTTTCTAAGCCTAAATCTTTAGCGGCTGTTTCTGCTTCTTTAGCTAGTTGATAATTTGTTCCTGTTGCGCTATAATAAATAATAGCTAGTTTTAAATCTTCCATGAAATTTTTTTATGATGAATATACTTCAATTCTATCTCTAAAAGCAGAAACAAATTTTAAAGTTTTTATAATTTATTGTTATAGACTTCAAGATCTATTTAAGATAATAAAATATTAATCGAGTTATTAGGTAGAATATCGAAAAAAAAACACCGCCAGAAAACTTATAATTAAATTTCCGCTTATTTTAAAAACATAATGTATTTAGCAAGTAATGAAACTATATTTTAGAAAGCTATTAGAAGATAGAATTAGGTATTTACAAAATGAAATTTACCGTAATAATCATCTTCTTACTATGAAACTTCCCACTGAAGATAGGCAGGTTTTAAAAGAAACTCTGTTTAAGTACGAAGAAGAACTAGGAAAGGCTAAACAAATCTATTTTCAATTAGATGAAATAGAAATTTATGCAGATCAAGTTTCTATTTAAAGTAAAATTATCTGTTGTATGGCTACAAATATTTTAAAAATAGGCAGTCATAGACATTTCCCTTCTTCAGTGAATATATCATTATAACTCTCCTCTAGTTTTTAATTATTCTGATCTATACAAATGCAGCAACAGAATCCTTCAATGTAAAAATAATAGCGTTTTTAGGATTCAATTTAGGAGAGTAAAAAATGTAGAATACTTTCTATATAGATTAACTACAATTTTTGGCCAACCACAACTATTAGGATTGATAAACATTTAGGCTTAATCCTACAAAAGTCTATAAATTTTAAGGCTCCAAAAAACAAAAGCTCGATTTCTGTACAGAAATCGAGCTTTGCTCTAAGCGGGAGAAAGAGGGATTTTGTTCCAACATCCCCCCTTACGGCATTTTGCAAATGCCTAAGTCTTTAAAAAAGAAAAACCGCTCAAGTAAACTTGGCGGTTTTTGTATTTCAAGCCTTGCGCTTGATTGCGGAGAAAGAGGGATTCGAACCCCCGGAGGTGTGACCCTCGCCGGTTTTCAAGACCGGTGCATTCGACCACTCTGCCATTTCTCCTTGAGTGTCTCATCAGGTATTTCCTGAATGCGGATGCAAATATAACAGCTTTTTTCAATTCTCAAAAACAAACATGCAGTATTTTTTAGCTTTTTTATGACAAGTGATTTCTGCTTTTTTTGATATATTGGCAACCAAACGATTAAGTCCACAATAATGATAAAAAAAATTTTATTCCTTTCGGCTTTAACCCTAGCCTTTTCATGTAAAACACCTAAAAAGTCTATTAAAGAAGTAAATCCGGAGAAATATGCCAATACCATAACGGCATCTGAATTAAAAGACCACCTTTATACCTTTGCTTCAGATGAATTTCAAGGTAGAGATACCGGAAAACCCGGACAGAAAAAAGCGGCAAACTATTTAAAAGACGAATATCAAAAAATGAAGATTGCTTCACCCTTAGGAGGAGATGATTATTTTCAAGATATTCCTTCCAGTTTTTTTAACAACAAATACAACGACTCTGAAAATGTAGTCGCTTACATAGAAGGAAGTGAATTTCCTGATCAGATTGTGGTAATTTCGGCCCATTACGACCACGTAGGGATGGATGCTGAAGGTAATATTTACAATGGAGCCGATGATGATGGCTCAGGTACTGTTTCAATATTAGAAATTGCCGAAGCTTTTAAAGATGCAGTTAAAGATGGTTACCGCCCTAGACGTTCTATTTTGTTCCTGCACGTTACCGGTGAGGAAAAAGGATTGTTAGGTTCTGATTATTATACCAAAAACCCTATTTTTCCCTTAGAAAATACGGTTACCGATCTTAATACAGATATGATTGGACGTATTGACCCTGTGCACAAAGACAACCCCAATTATATTTATTTGATAGGAAGTGATAAGTTGAGTACAGATTTACACGAACTATCAGAAGAAATAAACAACAAATACACCCAGTTCGATTTAGATTATACCTACAACGAAGATAACGACCCCAACCGTTTTTATTACCGAAGTGACCACTATAACTTTGCAAAACACAATATCCCGGTAATTTTCTACTTTAATGGAACACACGAAGACTACCACCAACCTACGGATACGCCTGATAAAATTGAATATGATTTAATGGCACGCCGGGCAAAACTTATTTTTTATACCGCTTGGGAGGTTGCCAATCGCGACGAACGTCTAGTAGTAGATAAAACTGAATAGCTTAGGTATTTATTAAGTATTATTTTATAAAAACAGCGGTTTATTATATTTTGAATTCGCTAAATATTCAATCATTACTTGAATTACAAAAGCCTTTACATTTCTGTAAAGGCTTTTGTATTGTAGTCAACACTAAAACAAAAACCATCAACCAATTAATAAGAAAAGTAAAAAAAATTTTCATTATCAAATAAACTTGCCTTATCCCCTATTCCTCTGTACGGATATAATTATTCGAATACTTACTCCTATTTTCATTTACTCAGGTAGAAGATTATCCTTAAAGGTTTTATAAATTTTTCTTATTTCGAATTTATTTTAGACAAAAACCCTATTTTTGTCTAAAATTAAACAAAACAATACTTTTTGTCGAATGAAAGAAGCCTTAGTCAAGCAACACATCATACAGTCTTCTACAGCTGCTTTTAAAGAATTGGGCTTTGAAAAAGTGACGATGGATGATATCGCAAAAGCAGCCAATAAAGGACGAAGTACGCTCTACTACTACTTTAAAAACAAGTATGAGGTTTTTGAACACGTGGCCGAGTTAGAATACCTTTCGATTATTGAACCGGCTAAGACGGCCATCCAAGCCTCGCAAAGCCTGGAAGAAAACTTAAAGCTTTACAATGAGTTTAAACTGAAAAGTCTCATCAGTAAAACCACAGCATACACCTTTCTGCTGGAAGACATTCGCCAGAACATCAACCTCGCCTATTATATATTCAGGAAGTTAAGACATATAGAAACCGCTATTTTCGAAAATATGCTGAACTGGGCACTGGACAAAAAGGAAATCACAGCGATCAGTCCCGAAGAAACTCAATTTTTAGCTATGACTATGGTAACTGCCTTAAGCAGTTTAGAAAAAGAAATGCTCCTTTATGGCACCATCGAAAATATGCCCGTTCGGCTCCAATGGCTTATAAGCGTTCTTATAAAAGGTTTAAAAAATTAATCTACAATCATCCTTAAAACTAAAATCAATATGCGCCAGTTTTATCCCCTTCTTTTGATGTGCTTCGCAATGCTAACGCTTCAAAGTTGTAAAAACGAAGACAAAACCCGGGAAATCCCCCCAATTGCGGTAAAAACCTTAACCCTGGGCAGCCCTGATTCAAATAATACCACTTCTTATGCAGCCACCGGTAGGATTGAGGCCGATAAAAGTGTGCGGCTCAGCTTTCAGGTAGGCGGAGTTATTGAACAATTTCCGGTGAATATGGGGGATTTTGTACAACAAGGAAGTCTTATCGCCCGAATAGATGCGACAGCCTATCAAAAACAGTATGAAGCCCGAAAGGCACAGGCAGATTTGGCTAAAGATACTTACAACCGCATCGAGGACGTGTATAATAAAGGAAGTATTGCTGAAGTCAAAATGGTAGAAGCCCGCTCCAATTACAAACAGGCAGAAGCCGCCGCACAAGCCAGCTATCAAAACGTGAAATTTAGCCGTATTACCGCACCCTTTACGGGTTATGTGGGGCAGAAAATGATGGAAACCGGAGATTTGGCCTCACCGGGGCATCCTATCGTAGAATTTTTTGATATCGATAAGCTTAAAGCCATCATCCCCATTTCAGATGATCAGGTAAACCAGTATCAAATAGGAGATACAGCCCTTGTAAAAATAGAGGTCTTAGATACCGAGTACACAGGTGAAATCACCGAAATAGCCATACAGTCTGACTACAACACGCCAAGCTATACGGCAAAAATCACCATTACCAATGCCGATAAGAAAATCAAGCCCGGTATGGCCTGTACGGTAATGCTTCCTGAACCTGAACATGCTTCAGAAGCAACTTCTTCCCGCTTCATCATACCGGTAGAAACCGTATCGGTAACCGATGACAATAAGCATTTTGTGTATGTGGTCAATAGCCAAAACAAAGCAGAACGCCGCCTTGTAAAAACCGGAAGCTTATACAACAACGGCATCGGTATCACTGCAGGTTTACAGCAGGGCGATAAGCTTATTATTTCGGGTTATCATAAGCTCACTGAAGGTACTCCGGTGCGCATTTCAAACAAACACTAAGTCCCTATTTTATGAAAAAACAAGGTTCTATGATAGAATGGGCCATGAAAAACAAAGCCTTTCCGCTGGCATTGGCTTTTGTATTTGTGTTGATTGGCTTGTTAGGGCTTTTCAATATGCCCCGTAACGAATTTCCTGAGTTTACCATTAGACAAGGATTGGTCATTGGGTATTATCCCGGTGCAAATTCACAGGAAGTGGAAGAGCAACTTACCGCTAAAGTTGAAAAATTCTTGTTCAGCTACAATGAAGTGGACAAAGAAAAGACGTATTCCTACTCGCGCGATGGGGAAATGTATATTTATATAGAGGTCGCCAACCGTGTGGGCAGCAATGAAACCCAACAATTTTGGAACAAGCTTAAAAACGACCTGCTGATCTTTCAGCAGCGTAGTGTTCCTCCCGGCGTTAAGGGGATTATAGTGAATAGTGATTTTGGAAGTACGGCCGCGATGATCCTCGCTGTAGAGTCTAAAACCAGACCATATAAAGACCTGCAAAAACACGTAGAAGAAATCGAAGATCAACTGCGCCAGGTTAAAGGGATGGCAAAGATTAGCCACTCTGGGGGACTTACCGAGCAAATTGCGGTTTATGTAGACCAAAACAAATTGGCACAATACGGTATTAGTCCGGCAACTTTAATGCAAAGCCTGCAAACGCAAGGTACCATACGGCCAAACGGAACTTTAGAATCCCCTACTTTTGACCGCCCTATAAATATGGATGTGTTCCTTAAAAATGTTACCGATATAGCCAATCACATTGTAAAGACCGAACGGGATGGTAGTGTGATCCGCATCAAAGACATCGCTCGGGTAAAAAGGGAATACGACGATCCGGACTCTTTTATTACAGCTAATGGAACCAAAGCGATGATCATTACGCTTGAGATGGCTTCCGGCAACAATATTGTACAATTTGGAGACCGAATAAATGATCAACTCGATGCGTTTAAAACCCAACTTCCGCAGGATATTCAAATCACAAAAATCGCGAATCAACCCGAGGTGGTACAACACTCCATAAGCCATTTCCTTGAAGAATTTGGCTTTGCCTTAATGGGTGTGATTATTGTAACGCTCCTGCTACTGCCCTTTCGCGTAGCTTCGGTTGCCGCAGCCACCATTCCCATCACCATACTTGCTACTCTTGCCTTGATGTATATGTTGGGGATGGAGCTTAATACTGTGACCTTAGCGGCCCTGATTATCGTACTGGGTATTGTGGTAGACGACCCCATTGTGGTGATAGACAACCACGTGGAGAAACTGGATGAAGGCCAGTCGGTATGGGAGGCGGCTTTCAACAGTGCCAAAGAACTTTTTCCATCGGTATTTACGGCCACTTTGGCCATATCGGCCACCTTCCTGCCTTTGGTATTTTTTATGTCGGGAACCGCCAAAGACTTTTTAAGCACGTTTCCCTACACCATAATGCTGGCATTATTTCTTTCGCTTACCATTTCTGTACTCTTAGTGCCTTTCTTCAATACCCTATTTATAAAAAGAGGATTGCATCACAACCAAAAGGAAGAAGAAAAGAAGCAAAAAAAATCGATGTTAGAAAGGTTACAGCTCTTTTTTGACAAAAGTGTAGAAAGCGCCATGAAGCACTATAAAATGACTGTATTAGTTGGCCTACTATCTATAGTTGTGGGTATCGTTCTCTTCTCAAAGCTGTCGCAAGAATTGTTTCCGGTAATTGAACGCAATCAGTTTGCGATTGAAGTTTACCTGTCTAAAAACAGCAGTCTTGCAGAAACCGAAAAAGTGGTAAAAGAATTTGAGAAGGTTTTAGCCAAAGACGATCGTATTGAAAACTACACCAGTTTTATAGGCACAAGTTCGCCGCGGTTCCATGTGGTATATGCGCCTAATCTGCCGGCTAAGAACTATGCGCAAATTTTGGTGACCACTACTTCAGACGATGCAACGGAAGAAGTGTTGATCGAATATGATAAAAAATATTCAGAACTATTCACCAATGCCTATTTACGGATGAAACAACTCAATCTGATCGCCAAACCGGCACAGATAGAAGTGCGCCTTTTTGGTGATGATATCGACACCTTAAAAAACTACGGAAATCAAATCATTGACCTGTCACGGGAAACACCCCAGACCATTTGGTCCAGAACCAATTATGGCGAAATGCAGCACACCGTTGCTATTGATGTTAATGAAGAAGAAGCTTCTCGTATAGGACTCACCCGTGAAGCCATTGCCAATACCATAGCTATGAATATGGAAGGCTTGAATGCCACACAGGTTTGGGACGGCGATTATGCGATTAACGTGAAAATTAAGGCTGAAGATCATAAAGATCAATCTGTTTCCAGCCTTAGGGAATTATCGATTATATCACCTGCAACCGGTAAAGTGGTACCGCTACGTCAAGTAGCCGAAGTAACCCCAAGTTGGGAACAGGAACAAATTGTAAGGCGTAACGGAATGCGCTGCTTAACGGTACGTGTAGATATTGAAAAAGGTGCCGTAGCCAATGAAGTATTGGGTAAGCTTCGTCCTAAAATCGAAGCACTTAACCTACCCGATAGCATTACAGTAGGCTATGGAGGAGAATATGAAATGAGCGAGGAAAACCTGGTTCCTATGGGGATTTCCCTATCCATAAGCGTCCTTATCATTTTCTTGATCCTGCTGTGGCATTTTAGGGAATTCAAACAGGCCGTATTGAGTTTTATAACGATGCCCCTCAGCATATTTGGCGCAGCTTTAGGATTGATCTTGATGCAGTATCCTTTTGGATTTACTTCCTTCTTAGGGCTGTTGGCCTTGTGTGGTATCGTGGTACGAAACGGTATTATTTTAATCGATTTTGCCAATGAACTGCGCATCCATCACGGGCATTCGGTATACGAAGCTGCGGCACACGCTGCCAAACGGAGAATGCGTCCTATTTTCCTTACCTCTTCTGCTGCTGCCGTTGGGGTTACCCCTATGATCATCAGCAGGTCCACGTTATGGGGACCCTTAGGTACGGTTATCGCCTTTGGTTTAATGCTGTCTATGGTACTCACCCTATTTGTTTTACCGGTACTCTACTGGTTGTTCTTTAGGAACGAGGAAACGGAACAAGAAGAAACACAACACACTAATGCAAACGCCTAAAACGAGTATGAAAAAGATGCAAATACCTAAGCGCATACCCCTTGTAATCTGGTGTATGCTGAGTTTTTTGTCCTGCGGAAACTTACTTGCACAGCAAAAACTGAATTTAGAAGAAGTTAAGCAAGCCGCATTGTCCTACAGCAAGGCTATCAAAAACGGAAAAATAAGAATAGAACAAGCGGAAGCAGCCAAACGCGAAGCTCTTGCTAATTATTTCCCTCAGATTAGCGCCACGGGAATTGGCGTTTACGGGTTTAAGGAATTTATACCGCCTATACCTCAACTGTTACCCAATGGCATTGATAATTTTTATCAGGCCGGTGCCATGGCGACAGAAGCGATTTATGCCGGCGGAAAAGTTAGAAATGCCAATAATTTAGCACGCCTTCTGGCTGAAACCCGAAGCATTCAGGCTGAGCAGGCTGTAGATTCGGTTGTATTGAATACAGCGCAAAAGTACTGGCAACTGGTTCAGGTGCAAGAGCAACTCAAATCTATTCAGGCCAGTAAGATTTATCTGGATGAATTATTAAAACAACAACAAGACCTCTTATCTGCCGGACTTATCGCTAAAAATCAATTGCTACGTGTACGAACCAATCGCAGCCGTGTACTTTTACAACAAAGCAAACTGGGCAATATGCGTAAACTGGCATTGCTAGACCTGGGCTTGTATGTGGGTAAAGTCTACGATACAACCACCGTCGTCACCGATACCTTACAGCGGGTCAACCCACCTCAGCTTACGTACGCCAGACCTGATCTCGATTTGCAGGACAACGCAAATTACAGGCTGCTTGAAAAATCGATTACCGCATCCCAATTGCAGTCTGAACTTACCAAAGCCGACTTGCTCCCTCAGGTTTCAGTGGGGGTTAATGCGGGTTATTTTGGGTCGTTTAACAATGCTTTTGACAGTCAATTTATGCCGATTGCTTTTGGGATGGTGAGCATCCCCATATCCGATTGGTGGGGTGCCGGTCGCCAAAAAGTAAAGCAAAAAGCGCTGGAAGAAAAAATTGTTCAAAATAATTTTGAAGATCGCAAAAACCAACTTACTATAGGGATCATGAAATCCTGGTACGACCTGATGGATGCTTATAAGCAGATTACCTATGCGAAAGATAATAGGAACTATGCCAATGAGAACCTAAAGGTACAACGGGATAATTACAACAGCGGACTTAACAATCTTTCTGATCTCTTAGATGCCCAACAACAAAAAGAAGCTGCTGAGGCTGAATACGCCAATGCGTATGCCAATTACAGAATAGCAGAATCGAAGTATCTGTTCATAACCGATAATTTATAATACGAATACAAAGGTGGAGTACTAAATTGCACCACGTTAGGATAACAGCTTCTAATAACCTGTACTATGAAACTAAAAAAATCAGTCTTTCTAGCTTTTGCAAGCTTTATCGTTATTGGCGTATCCCGCGTTGAAGCACAAACCATAACGCGAGAACAGTTTAAAGATTCTATTCAAAAACTTCCCTATTTCTCCATCCATAAGGACAATTATTTTGTCACCGGGATTCCTACCAATACAGCAATCAACTCAAGTAGTGCCGATGCGAAATACCAGATCAGTTTTAAACAGATGATCACCCGGGATCAATTGCCCTGGGATACGTACTTGTTTCTGACGTATACCCAAAAAGCTTTTTGGAACATCTATGAAGATTCTTTTCCCTTTAAAGACATCAATTTCAATCCTTCTATCACTTGGGGAAAACCCATTTTTGACAAGAAAGATCGGTTAAGAGGTCTGGGAACTGTCTCTCTGGAGCATGAATCAAACGGACGGGACAGTATTTACTCCCGAAGCTGGAACCGAATAACCTTTTCTTATATCACAAAGATTGCTAAGAATACCCGGGGAAGTTTTGAGCTGTGGGCTCCTTTTGCCTATAAAGACGGAAACCGGGACCTCTTAGACTATACCGGCCTTGGGGAGATCAACCTGGAGCACGAATGGAAACCCAACAAACTGTATCTAACCCTCAGAATGCGAAAGGGACTAAACTTTGATGCAAAAGGCAGTATAAGAACGCGTATATACTTTAATCCTTTTAAACAAAACCGTTCTAACCAATACCTGATGCTGGAGTATTATGTAGGACAGGCAGAAGGCCTGCTCAATTATAAAGAATCAAAAAGTATGATTCGTGTAGGTTATGTGATCAAAACCAATGAGTTTTCTTTTTTTAGGTAGTTTTGCCTATCCTAACCGCACACTCTTATCAAATTTGCACTCTCAAAGTCCGTGAAAGAGTATAAAGCAAAAAGTAAGGGGCAAAGACTTGCATAATAGTTATTGGTGCTGTGCTTTCGTACTATATTTCTACTACTACTTTGCCTCTAGTTGTTCCTGTTTCCACTTGTAAATGCGCTTCTCTAACTTTATTAAAACCATAGATTTTATAGATATGAGGACGAATAATTTTTCTTTCCAATAGATCTGCTATGATTTTCATATCATCGCCGTTTGAGTAAACTGACATAAAAAAACAAGTATTCAGCTTTTTTTGTTCAGCTGCTTTTTCGTCTTCTTTTGTTAATCCTGAAGGTAAATTTACAATTGTTCCTTCTTCTCGAAGTACACTTACCGACTTTTTGAAATTCTTGTGCCCTATCGTTTCTAAAACAAAATCAATATTACTTAGTTCGTTTTCAAATTGCTGGTTCTTGTAATCAATATGCTTATCGGCACCCCAACCCAACACAAATTCCTTGTTTTTTGCAGATGATGTTCCTATTACAAATGCTCCTAGGTGTTTAGCCATCTGAACCGCAAAATGTCCTACCCCTCCTGCCGCTGCGTGGATTAAAACTTTATCTTCTTTTCTTAATTTGCCAAAAAAAGAAAAGGCTTGCCACGCTGTTAATGCCGCTAAAGTACTTGCGGCAGCTTCCGCGTGCGAAATATTCTTAGGCTTTAACGCTAAATGCGCTACAGAAACGACTATGTATTCTGCGTAGGCTTTTCCGTGTCCTACAAAATTTACCATCCCAAAAACTTCATCATTAAGTTTTAATGAGGTTATATTTTTTCCTGTTTCAACAATAATTCCTGAAATATCCCAACCTAAAATAATGGGTTTTTCATTTCTCAACGAAGCTGCTAATGCCTCCCCCTTTCTTGTTTTTACATCTACAGGATTTACACTAAATGCTTTTACTTTAACTAATACTTCATTTTCTGATATCCTAGGTATTGGTATTTCTTGAACTTCCAGATTTTCTACACCGCCAAATTCTTTCAATATAATCGCTTTCATATGCTACTTTAAAATTTATCTCCTAGTGTAATGCGAAGCCTGTTCAGTGTGTTCATAAGTGAAATACTTGCTGTTAGTTCAACCAATTCCCTTTGTGAAAAATGGTGCTCCATTTCTTGTTTGATTATATTCACCTCATCAGAAAGCACGGTTATCGCATCTGCCCATTTTAAAACAAGTTCCTGTTTTATATCAAAAGAAAAAGAATGCTTATGACCTGGGATTGTATCTATCAATTTTTGGTCTATGCCCATTTTACGAAGTTCTTCTGCGTGAAAACTACAGCAATAGGCACAACCATTGAGTTGTGAGGTACGTAATTCTGCTAAGGCTACTAATTTATTGTCAATACCGGACTGCCTGATACTTGTGTGTGACTGGTAAAGGCAACCAATGGTCTTTTTTGCGATTTCTTTATAATCCATCTTCTTTTTTTGTTTTAAATGACCTTGCAAAGGTATTGCTGTCCTATTTTCAGATGCCGTAATCAAAAAGGAAATAACAGTATCCTAATTGGATATTGTGTTTTTTAGTACTGTTTTTTGCACCTTTGTCTGATGGAGCAGATACACGATACATTCGCTATTGAAATCGTGGATTACAGCGAATGGAAAGAAAGAAACCGAAAAAACAATTTTTTTGAGTTGGTTTATATCTTAAACGGCAAAGGCTTACATCGTGTAAACCATATTGCATATCCGTACAGAAAAAACGGTATATTTCTTTTACCTGCGGCACGTTGTCATATGTACGTTATTGAAAAGAAAACACGTTTTCTCTTTCTTCGCTTCACGGCAAGTTACTTTTTACCAAATCCCAACGAAACGGTAGATTATAGCAAGTGGTTCAATTCCCTGAATTTCATCATTGGCAATCACGATTACCTATCGGGGGAATTAATAGATAATCTTGATGATCGAATGCAATTAAAGAGGCTTTTGGACATCATTCTTTATGAATATCAAAAAAAAGCAGGTTGTAGCACCTTTATAATTCAGAATACATTGGTTTCGTTAATCGCAATCATCAGTCGGAACATACAGGACAAGAAATACAGAGGGCATCATTTTACAGATAAAAAAATTGCCGAAATCCTGAATTTTATAGACTTTAATCTTCTTGAACCCGAAAAACTGACAGTGGGTTATCTATCTCAAAAGTTCAATATTTCCAAAAATTATTTCAGTGAGTATTTTAAAAGGAATACATCCCAAAAGTTTCAAGATTACTTAATTTGTTCTAAACTACGTATAGCAGGGGCAAGAGCAAAATTTACCGATGTTTCTTTTCAGGAAATAGCTTCCGAACTTGGTTTTACCGATAGTAGCCATCTCAATAGGATGATGAAAAAATATACAGGTAAGGGAATGCGGGAAACAAGAAAGGAAATACAAAATAACAGGAATTAATTTTTTCAATAGATAAAAAAGCGCGGAATACTTCATTGGGAAAGTTAAATCTCAGACATAAAAAAACCCCTTGTAAAACAAGAGGTTTTTGGTTTTCTAAGTGATCGCGACAGGATTCGAACCTGTGACCGTCTGCTTAGAAGGCAGATGCTCTATCCAACTGAGCTACGCGACCAAGCTTAAAAGCGGTTGCAAATATATTAATACTTCTGAATAAAACAACCCTAAATTCTTCAAAAAAATGAACAAATAATTAATTCACTCATATTCAGAAAGAAAAATTTTAATTTTTACTCATATTTATTAATGTAAACGGTCTTTCTGTTTAAAAACTCTTTAATTCCGTGGGAAGAAAGTTCTCTTCCATAACCTGATTCCTTGGTTCCTCCAAAAGGTAAACGCGGATCACTTTTTACTAGTTCGTTAACAAAAACAGCTCCATCTTCAAACTGCGGAATTAAAGCTTTTGCCCTTTCGTAATCCTCTGTAAAAATAGAAACTCCTAATCCAAAAGCTGATCTATTGACCAAATCAATAGCTTCCATATCAGAATTAAATCGGGTTACGGCCATTAGAGGCCCAAAGGTTTCCTCTTTAAAAATAGTCATCTTTTTATTAACGTTAATCACGATAGTAGGCTCAAAATAAGTTTTATTTCGTTTTCCGCCCAACACTACTTTTGCTCCTTGCTTTTTAGATTTTTCTAATTGTTCTTCTAAGTCTATCGCCAAATCTTCACGTGCTAGCACACCTATATATGTTTCTTCATCCATCGGGTCTCCACTCTTCAATTCACGAACTTGTGTGATAAATTCTTCCAAAAATTCTTCATAAATAGATTCTTGAACAATTAGACGTTTTCCGGCAATACAACTTTGTCCGGTATTTTGAAACCTGGCTTGCACACAGGTTTTTACGGTTTCGGTAATATTCGCATCTTCAAAAACCACTAAGGCGTTACTTCCCCCCAATTCCAACACCGATTTTTTTATTTCTTCTCCGGCAATGGAAGCCACCGAACTTCCTGCGGGTTTACTTCCGGTTAAGGTGACTGCTTTTACACGTTTATCCCTAATAATTTGTTCTACCTTTTTACTGCCAATAATTAGGTTTTGGAAACAACCTTCAGGAAAACCGGCATTTAAAATGGCTTGTTCTATATTTTCTGCACAGCGCATTACATTGCTGGCATGTTTTAAAAGACCTACATTTCCTGCCATTAAAGCCGGGGCAATAAATCTAAATACTTGCCAAAAAGGATAATTCCAAGGCATGACAGCAAGAATTACTCCTAACGGATCGTAACGCACATAAGATTCTTTTGCATCGGTTTCTATTATCTCTTTTTCAAGTTGATTTTTTGCATTTTCAGCATAATATTCACACACCCAAGCACATTTTTCAATTTCGGCTATAGCTTGTGTAATAGGTTTTCCCATTTCTTTAGTAATGGCTGTGGCATAATCTTTTTTATTGTTCCGCAATTCATCAGCCAACTTCAGCATTAATTCTTTTTTTCTTTCAAAAGAAACGTGCCGCCAATCTTGAAATGTCTTATCGGCCTTTTTTATTTTTTTAGAAATATCTGATTTGGTGTGAACTTTAAATTTTTCAATTTTCTCACCGGTATAAGGATTTATGGATGTAAGCATTCTATCTAGTATTTTAACTTTTTGATTCTTCGTCTCAATTTAAAAATACTGGGGATGATAGCATTTTCAATTAAGAGTAATTTAACGCCACTTATTGTTAACAAGTTGGTGTATAAGTCTTAAGACTCAATTAACTTAAGATAAGTTGGATTACGTAAATTTATTAAAAATCACTTACTTATGGATGTTCGCGACGAGTATTTACTACACATTAGACCCGAAATTCCTTCTGCTAAGGTAGCTGAGAATATGTCTTCTGAAGAACGATTTCAAAATGCTACTTTACGACCGGTCATTAAACTTCAGCATCATTTATTGATAGAAGCTTTTAAAAACTATATCAAAAAACATAAAAATGTATTTTTTGAACTTTCTTTAGAAAGAAGATTAGGCTACATTGATAATGTTATTCATAAAGACATGAAGTTTAGAAATAGTTTAAAAGGAATGATCATTGGCCAATTTACGGTGAATGAATACCTTACGTATATCGAAAATTCTTCAGCCTTAAATAAACGAATGATGAATTTGGTGAGGGACAGGCTTCAAAATAGTATTCAGCTTTTAGAACAAGATTATGTTTTCTAAAATTATACTATTTTTACTTTTATGAGAGTAAGAAGAAGGCATAAAAAAAAGCAAAAAGTAAAGAATACTTCAGTTAATCAAATTCCCGGACAGGTTACCTATGTAGGGAATAAAGAAACAGAAAACCCTTCTGTTGAAATTATAAATTTCGACAAGGATAAAGTCACCCGTGAAAATAGTAATAAGGTAGATGATGCTTTTCATTTTAAAGGAAAAGACAACATTACCTGGATTAATATTAACGGCTTAAACCATACTAAAGAGATTGAAGAACTGGGGAAGCATTATCATCTACATCCATTAATTATAGAAGATATTGTAAACACTCAACAACGTCCAAAGTTTGACGATTACGACGATTATATTTTTGTAGTGGTTAAAATGCTTTATAACGACAGCCAAAATGAATTTGTAAATGAACATTTAAGCATTGTTGCCGGTGAAGGTTTTGTACTTACCTTTCAAGAGGCTGATGGTGATGTTTTTGATGGAGTTCGAGAACGTATTAATAATACAAAAGGCAGAATGCGCACTTCTGGTTCAGACTATTTAATGTATGCCCTGATGGATGCCGTTGTCGATAATTACTTTATTATTATTGAAGCATTAAGCGAGAAGATAGAAAGCCTTGAAGATTCCCTTTTTACCCAAGCGGTAGAAGAAGATATGACCCAAGAAATACAAGATCTTAAACGAGAAGTATTACGTATTAGAAAAGCTATTCATCCGCTGCGAGAAGTCGTCAATCGGTTAGAAAATAGTCAACACGAACTCATTGACCAAAAAACACATAGTTACCTTAGAGATTTACAAGATCATATTACTCAAATTTCTGAAAATATCGAGATTTATCGAGAAATGATTTGGGGACTTATGGATATGTATATGACTACCATTAGCAATAAAATGAATGAGGTAATGAAAGTGCTAACCATAATGGCTAGTATTTTTATCCCTTTAACTTTTATGGCCGGAATTTATGGGATGAATTTTGAATATATTCCCGAACTTCAGTTAAAGTATGGTTATTTCTATCTTTTAGGACTTATGTTCGTTGTTTTTTGTATGATGATTTGGTATTTTAAACGCAAAAAATGGCTATAAGCTAACCTCTAATGAAAAAAGTATTACTAATACTACTATGTGCTATCTTTTGTATTTCTTGTATGGAAACAAATAAATCGCATGAACAGCCTCCCTCATTACATTTGAAAGAAAGGTTAGCAACAACTATTGAGGCTGATTCACTTTTAAACGAAGGGAAAACTTACCTATCTATATATTCTCAAGTTTATAGCCTTTCTGAACATCGAAAACATAATCTTACCGTTACCGTAAGTATGCGGAATACTAGCTTATCTGATACGCTATATTTAGAAAAAGCAGACCACTATTCTACCGAAGGAAAATTAATAAAACCTTATTTAGAAAAAACAATTTTTATCGCACCGATGGAAACATTGGAAATCGTGATTAATGAACAAGAAATCGCAGGTGGAACCGGAGGTAATTTCATTTTTGTTTGGAAGATAAACAAAAATGCTCATGAGCCACTTTTTGAAAGTGTGATGATTTCCACTACCAGTCAGCAAGGGTTGTCGTTTATTAGCCAAGGTGTTAGAATTGAATAAACCTAGTCGCTTGTCTTGCGCTTTTTATGATCTACATAAATAAAAATAGCATAAATCACAACTCCTGCTCCGCCAATCCAATACAATCCGGTTTTTAAAGTTTCTATATTTTCAGCAAATAGGGCAATAGCTGTTGCTAACGGTACAATCCCTAACATGGTTGCGGTAATAAATTTCACATATTTCATTTTTACCCCACCCGCTAAAATACTAATGGCATCATTCGATAAAAAGGGAGAAATCCTAAATAATACAATACTCCAAAAACCATAATTGCCCACCCAATATTTCAGTTTTTCAAAAGTTTTGTCACTAATAAATTTATGTAATGCTTTCTCACTTAACCCAATTCCTATAGAATAACCAATGGTAGAGGCCAAGAAAACCCCTGCTGAAGACATAAGAATAGAAGGAATAGTCCCATATACCAAAGCTGCAGCTATCATTGGTAACCACGAAGGAAAAATCACCAAAAACATTTGTAAAACAATAATCAAGATAATTGCGGCGATCCCCCAACCACCAAAACTTTTAATGGTAGAAGAAATTTGTTGTTGCTCACCAGATTTTAGAGCTTCCCATAAATCGTTCATCGCATTTTGAAAATCAGGATAAACAAAATATAAAATTACTAATCCCACTACTAAGGTTAATGTAAAATACAAAGAACTGTATTTGGCAATATTCGCTGCTTTCAATTTTATTGAGTTTTCTCAAAAATAATAAAGCAAAAACTAAAATTTCCTAAATAAATATCAAATTACTCCTCCAATTTTACTTCTTTCAAAATTAATCCGGAAGGTTGAGCTATGTGTTCTAATTTAATTCTATTTTCCCCTTCTAAGGTTTTTTCTATAAAATTCAAATCTACATCTCCCCTACCCAAATCAAATAAAGCACCCATCATTAACCTAATTTGATGCCGTTTAAAACCTTTTCCTCTAATTTTTAATACATAACTTTTCTTCGGAAAGAAATTTGCCGTATAAATATCATTTTCTGTTAACTCACAAAAATCAATTTTCCCCTGTGTTATCGTTTCAGGTTTAGGTCTAAAAGCATACGACCAAAAATCATGTTCTCCTTCAAATAATTTAGCACCTTGCTGCATCAACTCAATATCTAAATCATCTTTAAAATACGTCATAAACGGTGCACAAAACGGATGAAACTTTTCGCCATAAGCAAAAAAATACAAATACTCTTTTTGCTTGGGGTGATTAATAATATTGAAGTCTTTATCGGTTTCTGTGATATCCAAAGCTCGAATATCCGGAGGAAGGTTTTTATTGAATTCAGGTAAAAATTCTTTTACATCAATCGGTGCTTTATCCACAAAAAGTTCGATATACGTTTGATTAACCGAAACTTTTGCATCGGTCCTACCGGAAGCCAAAAGTTTAAAATTCTTTCGTCCCAACACATATGCGGTAGTTCGTTCTACCATTTTTTCAACCGTAATCACATCAGGCTGTTTTTGCCAACCGTGAAAACGAAAGCCTAAATATTGAAGTTTAATAAGGTAATAAAACCTAACTCGTTGCATCTCCTTTTCTTTCAAAAATAAACACTATTCAGAAACTGTCAAGAAATTAAAGGTATTTCGTCTAAATCAAATCAACATAAGTATTTTGTTGCTGCATTTTTAAAGTAGGCAACAGAATAATTTCTAACTTTGAGTTGCTAGAATTTTCGATACATGAATAAACAAGAAATTATTGCTCAACTAGAGAACCAAAAACTAAATCCGCATTTAAAATTTCGGCTGAAAACCGCTACCGAAAACTTTACCAATAAGTTATTTCACACCCTTTTTGATGCTGAAATCCCTGTTGAAAAGAATTTGAATGAGCTAGAGGAAGACTTTAAAGAATTAGTAGATTTAGCCTGTTGGGACCATGAAAAACCTTGTAGCAAACTTTGGCAAAATTACATTACCAAGCTACCGGAATTGCTCTGCAAATTGAATAAAGATGCCGAAGCCATTCATAAAAATGATCCGGCTTCCAATTCTATTGAAGAAGTTTATTTATGTTATCCAGGATTTTTTGCAGTAGCCATTTATAGGTTTGCCCATGAATTTTATAAAGCCGGTTTCCCACTGGTTCCTCGTATGATGACCGAATATGCACATCGGCTTACCGGAGTAGATATTCATCCCGGAGCTCAAATTGGAACTTCTTTTTTTATCGATCATGCTACCGGAATTGTTATTGGGGAGACTGCTGTGATAAAAAATGAGGTAAAAATTTACCAAGGGGTTACGCTAGGAGCTTTATATGTTGAAAAAAATCTAAAAAACACAAAAAGGCATCCTACCGTAGAAGATCAAGTTACCATTTACGCCAATGCCACCATTTTAGGCGGAAAAACGACGGTAGGAAAAAACAGTGTGATTGGCGGAAATGTTTGGCTCACCTCTTCCATTCCAGAAAATTCTATTGTTACCCACAGTCCAGAAATAAAAATTAAGCAAAACTCATGAGTACTATCTTAGATTTAATAGGCAACACGCCGCTAGTTGAGGCCCAACAACTGAACAAGAACAAAAACGTAAAGCTCTATTTTAAATTAGAAGGGCAAAATCCAGGCGGAAGCGTAAAAGATCGTCCTGCCTACAATATGATCAAAAGTGCGATAGAACGTGGCGATATCGATAAAAATACCAAGTTAATTGAAGCGACCAGTGGAAATACCGGAATTGCACTCGCACTTATTGCCAATCTTTATCAACTAAACATAGAATTGGTAATGCCTGAAAACGCTACCAAAGAACGTGTACAAACGATGCGTGCCTACGGAGCAAAAGTTACTTTAACTCCTAGCGATCGTGGCATTGAAGCTGCTCGTGATTATGCCGATAACAAAGTTGCCCATGAAGGTTATGTGGGCTTAAATCAATTTGCTAACGACGATAACTGGAAAGCGCATTACAAAACCACCGGACCAGAAATTTGGAACGATACCGAGCATAAGGTCACTCATTTTGTATCTTCTATGGGAACCACCGGAACCATTATGGGAACTTCTACTTTTTTAAAAGAGAAAAATAGTGATATCAAAATTGTAGGTGTACAACCCAGCGATAATGCTAGCATTCCCGGAATTAGAAAATGGCCAAAAGAATATTTGCCTAAAATTTTTAACCCTAAAAAGGTAGATCAGGTTATTGAAGTAAGTGAAGAAGAAGCACGAGCTATGACTATACGTCTAGCTAAAGAAGAAGGTGTTTTTGCGGGAATGAGCAGTGGCGGTGCTACTGCAGCAGCGTTAAAGCTTATCGAAACACTGGAAGAAGGAGTGGTAGTTTCTATTGTTTGTGACCGCGGTGATCGTTACCTTTCTTCTGATTTGTTTGAGGAGTAAATTTCCTCATCTATTTTAGCAAATGTAAGATCAAGAAATGTTATTTTCTACTTTTCCGTCACCCTGAACTTGTTTCAGGGTCTCATCACTAAAAATTATTTTATAAATTCGGTATGAGATTCCGTGCCAAGCACGGAATGACGAAATTTTTAATTATCAATCAAGGAAACGCCATTTAAATCGGTGGTTAGAACGCTACTCATATAATCAAAAAATGGCTTTATAGCTTGAAAATGCTTATCTATAGTTGTTGCAAAATCAGGGGCAACTACTTCTTTATCGGTAAATTTTTTGGTAAACGTCCATTGTTTTAAATTCAATAAATCAATAGCAGGATGTTCTTTATCAAATCCTTTAGGGGAAGTTTTTAAGCGCTCTCCTTCTACTTCTCCCCAATATTTTTTCAAGTCTTTTTGCTGAAGAATTTCCTGTATTTCTTCCGCATCCATTTCTACTTCTTTCCTAATTCTATATAAATCATCTTTATTGGGGTTCCAAAAACCTACGGCAATAAACGATTTATTTTCGGGTTGAATATGTACATAATATCCACCACGTAATGCCGGTTTTCTTCGAGTAAAGCTTGCCCCAAAATTGGTTTTGTATGGCGTTTTATCTTTAGAAAACCTCACGTCCCTATAAATTCTAAACGCTTTTGTTTTTTCTATTTGATCGTGAAGATTCAGCTTGATTTCAATTTCTTTATAGAAATCTTTCATTTCACTTTCTAAAGCTTTAAATTCAGCTTTATGGTCATTAAACCAATCGCGATCGTTATTTTGTTCAAGTTGACGTAAAAAAGCTAATACTTCTTGAGGTACAGATTTCATGGAAAGTCTTTTCTTCAAAGTTATAAAACTTATTCTTTTAATATCATGATTAAAATCGGAGATTCCATAGAATGAAGCAAACGTACTTCTATTATTTTCGTCATCCCAAACTTGATCTGGTACCTCATCTTATGGTCAAGCTTCGCTTGAGATGTGGTACTAAAAATTGATGATGACTTATTTTTTACTTCCTCTAGTTTTAGGCTTTTTATATTTCTTTTTGATCTCGCGACGATAAGAACCTCCTAAATTTTCTTTTTGGTTTTTCTCTTTCTTTTCATGAAATGCTGCTCCTCTTTCTTCTTCTGTCTTTTTGTGTTTCGTGAAATCTTTTTCTTTGTGCTTTGGCTTTTCTTCGGGGCTAAGCTCTTTAGAAATTTCTACCCCTTCTGGTAAAGCTAATTTGGGGATTTTATAATCCATCAATTTCTCTATTGCTTCTTTGTAAGCTTGTTCTTTTTCAGTATAAAGTAAAATAGAACTTCCCTGTTCCTCTGCTCTACCGGTTCTACCGATACGGTGCATATAATTTTCAGGAAATAAAGGAGTATCAAAATTAATTACATGAGTAATTTTATTTAAATCTAGCCCACGAGACATCACATCACTCGTCACTAACACACGAACTTCTCCCGTATTAAAACTTTCAATTGATCGAATACGGTAATTTTGAGTTTTATTTGAATGTATAACAGCTACATCCTGATTAAACTTTTCTTCTAATAATTGAAATACCAAATCGGCACTTTTCTTATTCGGCACAAAAACTAAAACTTTTTGAAACTGCTGCTTATCTTTTAATAGGTATTGAAGTAAATTTACTTTGGTATAAAAATTAGGAACTGAATAACAAACCTGATCTATATTATCTAAAGGTGTACCACTCACTGCCACTGAAATATTCTCTGGAGACTTGAAAAAATCTTGGATAAATAAGTCTACATCATCAGTCATTGTTGCCGAGAACATAATGTTTTGACGCTGTGGCGGTAAAATTTCTAAAATATTGGTTAACTGAAATCTAAACCCGAGATCCAGCATCACATCTACTTCATCTATCACCAGTTGTTTAATTTCTTTTAACCGAAGTGCTCTACTTAATGTTAAGTCATACAATCGTCCGGGAGTTGCTACTACGATATCACAACCTTGTGCCACCAATAGGTGATGGGTATTCATATTAACGCCTCCATAAACTGCAGCTACTCGTAGGTTGAGGTATTTAGCAAATTTGCCAATTTCTTCTTCTACCTGTAAAACAAGTTCCCGTGTAGGGACCATAACTAATACCCGAGGATGTTTTTGTTTTGAAAACTTTAAATTTTGTAAAATAGGTAGCATATACGCAAAGGTTTTACCCGTTCCCGTTTGAGCAATTCCCACAACATCTCTCCCACTCATAATTACCGGAAAAGATTTAGACTGTATAGGGGTAGGTTTTTTAAAACCTAAATCTTCAATCGCATAGTGTAATTGCTTATTAATTTTAAAATCTTCAAATAACTCCATAGCTTAACTCCTATTTTGCTGTAAAAGTAGTTCTAATTCAATAAAAAAATTGAAATATTTAGATAACTATTTTAAATATCAGTTAAAATAATTACTTTTTTGTATAAGTAAAAAATCTATTCTTATTGTTTTTATTTTTAATGATTTCTTTTAGTTATGATGATACCTCCGATAATAGATGGTTTTATAGTGAATGGTGATACGTTCGATAAAAATTTGATCAACAGTAATCAAACTATTGATTATCATCACACTAGCACAATTATATCTTCTTCTAACAAATATGCTAGTGACTTTGTAGAACATCGAGAGCTAGAATAAATATTCTATAGAATGCTGAGCAATTAGAACGTAGTGCTTATAAGTCTGCTTATAGAATGTCTGCCGAAGGATTGTATGGAACCATATTTTTACGGAAATAACTAAAAAGGTAGATGGCTCACTTAATTCGTTAGGAGCCAAAATAGCCTATGCGGAATACATTTGAATATAAGAATGCCGGTACAGAAAGTTTTAAAAATGGAAAAGTCAAGGTAACTAGCATTAGTTATAACGAAGAGGGCTGTATAGGATATATAGATTTAAACTATAATTTTTCTTGAGATGTAATTAAGATAAAACCTCAAAATAGTTAGATGAATTTCATCTATGAATATGATAATTATTTTATAATAATCGATCCTGAATAAACAGCAACAAATTCCCTTCTTGAAAACTTACCGTTGCCCGATTTTCTAGGATGGTATTTCGTGTTCCTATTCGGGATGTGATAGTTAGGTTTTCATTTTGTAAAGAATATTTTACTCCGGTAGAAGTGATCTTTTTTGCTTCAGGAAATGGGTATAGAGAAAAAACCTCTTGTTGAAATCCTTCAATTTCAGTTTCTTTTTCTGCAAAAAAATAAAATCCGAAATCGTCAAAACAGCGAATGTCAATTTCGTGTTTATGCTTGAGCATAGAAGTTAAATTTCCCAAAAAATGATCTTGTTCTAATCCGCTACAGCCAAAAACCGAAACACTCTTAAAACCTTCCTCAATAATGATTCGCAAAGCTTTTTCAAAATCAGTGGCATTTTGATCGGGCGTTTCGATCACTTTCACTGCTGAAGAAATTTCTGAAACTAAAACCGAATCAAAATCACCGGAAACTACATCGGGTTGAATATTTAACTGATGAAGATTTTTATAGGCACCATCAGTACAAAATATTTTTTTAAAATGAGTTAATTCAGGAACGATACTAGGGAATTGACCGTTGATAAATAAAACTACTTCACTATCAAATCGATAATTTTCTCGATGTATGTGCATTAATGTCTTTTTTGTAAAACCTTGACAATATCATTTAACTGAAAGCCTTTGGCATTCAGCAAAATTAAATAATGAAATAACAAATCTGCAGATTCATTTAAAAATAAATCATCGTTATCATCTTTCGATTCAATTACCACTTCTACGGCTTCTTCTCCTACTTTCTGCGCAATTTTATTAATTCCTTTTTCAAAGAGGGAAGCTACATAGCTATCTTGGGCAACCGATTGATTTTTTCGGTTTTCAATGATTTGTTCCAATTCAGAAACAAAACCATAATCTTGTTTGTTTTTTTCTTGCCAACACGTATCTGTACCTTTATGACAAACAGGCCCTTCGGGATTTACATGAATCAACAACGTATCGTTATCGCAATCTAATTTGATATCGACCAAATGTAAAAAATTACCACTCTCCTCGCCTTTTGTCCATAATCGTTGTTTGGATCGGCTATAAAATGTCACTTTTTTAGACTCATTGGTCTTTAAAAAGGCTTCTTCATTCATATAGCCCAACATCAATACTTTCAAGGTTTTTGCATCTTGAATAATTGCCGGTACAAGTCCGTCGCTATTTTTATTAAAATCTATATTCATATTTTTTATTTAAAGACCTCTCGACTCCGCTCGAGGTGATATTATCAATTTTTTGTTATCCCAAACTTAATTCGGGATTTCATTGTGTTTTGTTTTAAAAATATTAGTATCTAAATGTGATGCTGAATTAACACATCGACAAGCTCAGTATAACAAGTTCAGCAAGACGCCACTAAATTTTATTTTCTAACTAAAATTCCTTCTTCATTTAAAAATTCTTTTAACTCTGGAATGGCAATTTCTTTAAAATGAAAAACACTCGCTGCAAGAGCTGCATCGGCTTTACCTTCTTTAAACGTATCTGCAAAATGCTGCATATTTCCTGCTCCGCCCGAGGCAATGATCGGAATATTTAAGCCTGTAGAAAGTTGAGCTAAAGCTTGATTGGCAAAGCCATTTTTAGTCCCATCGTTATTCATGGAAGTAAATAAAATTTCTCCCGCACCTCGTTGTTCTACTTCTTTTGCCCAATCAAAAAGATTGAGTTCGGTAGCTAACTTACCGCCTACCAAATGTACTTTCCACACATCCTCAACTTTTTTGGCATCAATAGCTACAACCACACATTGACTTCCAAATTTAGCAGAAAGTTCATTAATTAATTGCGGTCTTTTAACTGCGGAAGAATTGATGGAAACCTTATCGGCGCCGGATTGCAACAATACATCTACATCTTCTACAGAAGAAATTCCGCCGCCAACCGTAAACGGAATATTCACTTTTTCGGCCACGCGAAGCACTAAATCTGCTAAAGTTTTACGTTTCTCTTCAGTAGCAGAAATATCTAAAAACACTAATTCATCAGCGCCATTTTCTGCATAAAATTGTGCCAGTTCTACCGGATCACCGGCATCTCTTAAATCTAGGAAGTTCACGCCTTTTACTGTTCTTCCGTTTTTGATATCTAGGCAAGGAATAATTCGTTTGGTAAGCATTTGTGTAGTTTACTGTTTACGGCTTTTAGCCATTGGCTTCTAGCTTTATTTAATTCTAAGACCTCTATTTCTTATTTGTCCTCTCGGACTTAATATGGGATCTCATTAGGTTTTGTTTTAACTAAATTACAATCTGAATGTGATGCTGAAATAAGCCTACCTCGCCGGCAGGCAGGTTCAGCATGACGCTCTTCATTCCTGATTACTAAATATCAACTTTCTAAAATATAGTTTTCTAGTTGTTTTAAACTAATTCTATTTTCATAAATCGCTTTACCAATAATGGTTCCTTCGCAACCGAGTTCAGCGAGTTTGGGGAGTTCTTTGAAGGTTGAAATTCCGCCGGAAGCAATTAATTTAACGCCTTGACATTCTTCTAGTATTTTTTGATATAATTGAAACGACGGACCTTCGAGCATACCATCTTTACTAATATCAGTGCAAATCACGTATTGAATTCCTTCTTCTTGATATTCTTGAATAAACGGAATCAATTCTTCTTTAGAATCTTCTTGCCAGCCTGAAATGGCAATTTTCTCCTCTTTTGCATCGGCTCCCAAAATAATTTTTTCGTTTCCATACTGCTGAATCCAACTGCTAAAAAGCGATTTATCTTTTACTGCAATACTTCCGCCGGTAATTTGCTTCGCTCCACTTTCAAAAGCGATACGTAGGTCTTCATCAGATTTAAGTCCGCCACCAAAATCGATTTTCAACTTTGTTCTTGAAGCGATTTCTTCTAAGATTTTATAGTTGACAATATGTTTACTTTTTGCTCCGTCTAAATCGACTAAATGCAAATGTTGAATTCCGTGCGCTTCAAATTGTTTTGCTATTTCTAGCGGATTTTCATTATAGACTTTCTTCGTGCTGTAATCGCCTTTGGAAAGTCGAACACACTTAGCGTCTATAATATCTATGGCTGGAATGATTCTCATAGTTAAATTAGATTTCGTTTAGACTTTTCGTCATCCCGGACTCGATCCGGGATCTCATCGCATATTTATTAAAAAAAAACTATCACTTAGATGTGATGCTGAATCAAGCCTGCCTCGCCGGCAGACATGTTCAGCATGAAGCGATATCTTTTTAGCCTTTCAAAAAATTCTCTAGTATTTTTTCTCCGGCATCACTACTTTTTTCAGGATGAAACTGAACTCCATAAAAATTGTCTTTCTGTAAAGCTGAAGCATACGGAACATCATAAGTGGTTTCTGCAATCATCTCGTCACATTTTTCAGCATAAAAACTATGTACGAGATACATAAATTCTTGTTCTTTTACACCTTGAAATAATTCTGATTTAAGATTTGAAATTTGATTCCATCCTATCTGCGGAACTTTTACTTGATTTGAAAAACGCTTCACTTCAACATCAAAAACTCCTAAACCTTTAGTATTTCCTTCTTCTGAGTGCTGACACATTAATTGCATGCCTAAACAAATACCCAATACCGGTTGTGTTAATTGCGGAATCAGTTGATCTAATCCGGTTGCTTTTAATTTTTTCATCGCACTACTCGCTTCGCCTACACCCGGGAAAATCACTCGACCGGCTTGCTGAATTTCTTCAACATCATCAGACAGTTTGGCTTCAAAGCCCAATCGCTGTATCGCAAATTTGATGCTTTGTATATTTCCCGCTCCGTAATTGATAATGACTATTTTCATTTCATTTAGTAATTAGTAGTTAGAATTGAGTATATAGTTTTTATTAATCATATTCTTTTGAAATATTGAAACAAGTTCAGTATAATCTAGCTTTATTTTTCTTTCTAGCGACGTCATTCCAGACTTGATCTGGAATCTCATCCTGTTTTTCTTTCGTAACATCTTCTAAACTTGATGTGATACTGAATCAAGTTCAGTATGACGAATTCTCATCTCTAACATCTCAGTTCTCCTAAAGCATTCCTTTAGTACTTGGCAAAATCATTTTTTCAGTATCTCGTTTTACGGCAGCTTTAATAGCTTTTGCCCAAGCTTTAAAAATGGCTTCAATTTTATGATGCTCATTTGTGCCTTCTGCTTTAATATTTAGGTTTGCTTTTGCTCCGTCTGAAAAAGATTTGAAGAAATGATAAAACATTTCGGTTGGCATTTTTCCAATCATTTCTCGTTGAAAATCGGCTTCCCAAACTAACCAATTTCTACCTCCAAAATCGATAGCCACTTGTGCTAAACAATCATCCATCGGTAAACAAAAACCATAACGCTCAATTCCTAATTTGTTACCTAAAGCTTGCTGAAACACTTCACCTAGGGCAATGGCGGTATCTTCAATGGTATGATGTTCATCAACTTCTAAATCGCCTTTTACCTTAATCTTTAAATCCATCTGACCGTGACGTGAAAGTTGGTCTAACATATGATTGAAAAATGCAATTCCTGTCTCAATTTCACTTTTACCGGTTCCATCTAAATTTAATTCGATAGAAATATCGGTTTCATTGGTTTTTCTATGAACTTCTGCTGTTCTATCTTTTAGTTTTAAAAACTCATAAATTTCTTTCCACGAGTCGGTTTGTAAGGCGATAGCATTTTCAACCTCTTCTTTATTGTTCTTAATTTCATCGGCACCCAATTCTGCGTGTGTATTGATGAAGATACCTTTTCCGCCAAAATTATATGCAAATTCTACATCGGTTAAACGATCACCCACCATGAACGAGTTTTTTAAATCGTATTTTCCTTCCTCTAAATAACCTTGTTGTTTTAATAAACCTATGTTGGGTTTTCGGGTCTCGGCATTTTCTTCAGCATACGTTTTATCGATTAGACTTTCTTTAAACCCCGCTCCTTCATTGGCAAAAACTTTCTCTATAAAATGTTGAATGGGCCAGAAATCTTTTTCTGGAAATTCTTCGGTTCCCAAACCATCTTGATTGGTTACCATCACCAACTCATAATCTAATTCTTTAGCGATTTTTGAAAGGTAGTAAATCACCTCTGGATAAAATTCAAGTTTATCTAAACTGTCAATTTGGTAATCTTCCGGTTCGTGAATTAACGTTCCATCACGGTCTATAAATAGGATTTTTTTCATATAATTTTTTTTGATTAGTATGAAATAACAGATCAAATCTGCCTTAACTAAACATATATTAATTTAAATTGTATTTCCTTTTTTCCTGCAAGGTTTCAAAAACCTTATAGTATCAATTTTCATCGATTTTCATACCTACAAGATCAAAAAAGACCTTACAGGAAGATATATAGTTAATTTCAATTCTATTAAATTTCTTTATCTATGATTCTTAAATTTTCAACTAACTTTTTATTCTCCTCAAAAGTTCCAATCGTAAAACGCAAGGTGTTTTCGCAAAGTGGCTGCGTAGTTCGGTTTCTAATCACAATTCCTTTTTCAATCAATTCTTGATAACGCTTGTTGGCATCATCAACTTTCACTAGTACAAAATTGGCATCGGTAGGATAAATTTCTTGAATAAAACTAATCTCCTCCAGCGCTTTTATCAACTGAATTCGTTCTTTTAAAATCATTTCAACTTCATCAAAAACCTCGTCAACAGCCAACACACGCTCTAAAGCTTTTTGCTGAGTTAATTGATTGACGTTATAAGGAGGTTTAATTTTAGTTAATATTGAAATAATTGCTGAAGAGGCGTAGCAAACCCCCAATCGAATTCCAGCCATTCCGTAAGCTTTAGAAAGCGTTTGGGTGACGATTAAATTGGGATAAAGATCAAGAAAGCCAATCCAACTCTCATATGATGAAAAATCTATATAAGCTTCATCGATAACGACAATTCCCCTGAAATTTTCTAAAATGGCTTTTATTTCTCGGGCATCAAACGCATTTCCCGTCGGGTTGTTAGGCGAACAGATAAAAAGTAACTTGGTTTGTTTATCTGCCGATTTTAAAATAGATTTTACATCGAGCTGAAATTCTTCCGTCAATAAAACTTCCCGATTTTCGATATTATTAATTTGGGCTAAAACCTTATACATCCCGTATGTTGGTGGTAAGGTAATCACCTTATCGATGCCGGGTTCACAAAAAGCGCGGAATAATAAATCTAAGACTTCATCGCTCCCGTTCCCTAATAAAATCTGTTCTTGCTTTACATTTTTTAGCTTTGCCAATACTGCCTTCAAATCGCGTTGTTGCGGATCTGGATAACGATTTAAACCATTCTCAAACGGATTTTCATTGGCGTCGAGAAAAACCATTTTATCGCCATTTGCTTGATATTCATCTCTTGCAGACGAATACGTTTTTAACGCTTGCACGTTTGCTCGTACCAAATTTTGTAAATTAAAGTCGCTCATATTTATTGTTTTACCTCTCGAATTCACTTGAGGTGAAATTTATACCTCTATTCTTTAGATGATGTGGTGCTGAATCAAGCCTAACAACTAGTTAGTTATCGTCATCCCGGACTTGATCCGGGATCTCATCCTGATTATGACGCTACACTCTTTAATCTTAAAGATACCGCATTTTTGTGCGCCTGTAGACCTTCTGCTTCAGCCATTAATTCGATAGCTTTACCAATGGTTTGAATCCCGGTTTCATTTATTTTTTGAAAGGTCATACTCTTTTGAAAACTATCTAAATTCACTCCGCTATATTGTTTGGCATAAGCGTTAGTAGGTAGCGTATGATTGGTTCCTGAAGCATAATCTCCGGCACTTTCCGGTGTATAATTACCAATAAAAACTGAACCTGCATTTTGAATTCCACTCACGAAAAAATCTTCGTTTTGCACCACCACAATAAAATGTTCAGGAGCATATTCGTTGATTAAATTTAAAGCCGTTTCTTCGCTTTCAACTAGAATTAATTTTGAATTTTCAATAGCTTGTTCCGCAATTTTTAGTCTTGGTAAATCCTGAATTTGTTGCTGTACTTCTTTTTCAACTTCTTTTAAAATTTCTTCGGAAGTAGTCACCAAAATCACCTGACTATCGGCTCCATGCTCCGCTTGAGACAATAAATCTGAAGCAACAAAACTTGCGTTGGCAGTTGAATCGGCAAAAACCAATAACTCTGAAGGTCCCGCCGGCATATCAATGGCAACATTAAACCGAGTTGCTAATTGTTTGGCCACCGTTACAAATTGATTTCCGGGACCAAATATTTTATAAACCTGCGGAATCGTTTTGGTTCCAAAAGTTAAACCGGCAATCGCTTGAATCCCTCCCACCTTAAAAATTTTAGTAACCCCACATAAATGAGCAGTATATAAAATGGCCGGATTAATTTTTCCGTTTTTATCGGGTGGAGTACATAGTACGATTTCTTGACAGCCTGCTAATTGGGCGGGAACAGCTAACATTAAAATGGTAGAAAATAAAGGTGCTGAACCACCGGGAATGTATAAACCTACTTTTTGAATCGGTCGTTTTTCTTGCCAGCATTTTACTCCGTTTTGCGTTTCCACTTCTACCCGATCGGTTTTTTGTGCCGCATGAAATTTGGTAATATTATCTTTTGCTAGTTGAATCGCTTCTTTGAGTTCTGTTGAAATTTCTTTTTGTGCTTGTTGCATTTCTTCCGTAGAAACTTCCATGTTAGCTAAAGAAATCCCGTCGAATAAACTCGTATATTTTGCAATGGCTTGATCACCTTTTGATTTTACTTCAGCAAAAATTTCATTTACGGTAGCTTCTATATCATCGATGGTTTGCGTAGGTCTTTTTAAGACTTCTTCCCAGGTTTCTTGCGATGGATTTTTTATAATTTTCATAATTATGTTTTTTACCTCTCGACTCCGCTCGAGGTGACAAATTCTACAATACCATTTTTTCAATAGGACAAATTAAAATCCCTTCAGCGCCATTGGCTTTAAGTTCATCGATAACTTCCCAAAAAGTTTCTTCATTAATCACTGAATGTAACGAACTCCAGCCTTCTTTAGCCAAAGGCAAGACAGTTGGGCTCTTCATTCCGGGTAAAATTTCTATAATTTTGTTGAGCTTGTCGTTGGGAGCATTCAGCAATACATATTTTGACGTTCTCGCTTTTAAAACTGATTGAATACGAAATAAAAGCTTGTCTAAAATTTGATTGTTTTCTGTAGAAATTTTAGGGGAGACAGCTATGACGGCTTCACTTTTTAAGATTTGTTGTACTTCTTTTAAATTATTTTTAAACAAAGTACTCCCGCTAGAAACAATATCCACAATTGCATCTGCTAAACCAATACTAGGTGCAATTTCTACCGATCCGGAAATTTGATGTAAATCTGCGGTAATTCCTTTTTCAGCTAAATAATTTTTAACCGTATTTGGATAAGAGGTGGCAATCTTTTTTCCTTGTAATTCTTCTAAACCTTGAAATTCTCTCTCTTTAGGAATAGCAATTGAAACTCTACATTTAGAAAAACCTAATTTTTGCACTACCTCTAAATCTTCTCCTTTTTCTATGATTAGATTTTCACCAATAATCGCCATATCTACCACGCCATCTCTTAAGTATTGCGGAATATCTCCGTTTCTTAGGTAAAGAACTTCTAAAGGAAAATTACTAGCAGTGGTTTTGAGCTGATCTTTTCCGTTATCAATGTAAATCCCTGCTTCTTTTAGAATTTTAATAGAATCATCGTGTAAACGTCCTGATTTTTGAATTGCAATTGTTAGCATTTTTTTAAAATAAAAGTTTGAGCAGTTAAAATTGGGCAACAAAAAACCCGTTTGAACTACTCAAACGGGTTTGTAAATTATTTTTGAATTTCATCAAATACATAATCACCTCGCTTGAGCGTGGAAGTGAATATGATGGTGATGTAAATTAATTTGTCTCATTATAAATACAAACATATAAATTATTTGAAAGAAAAATTCAATTTTAGAAAAATTTAATACTTGTCTAATTATTTCCTAAAATAATAGGCAAACCTTCATCTCCTCCTCCTATGACAATCACTTTAGAGTTTGTAGATTTAGCTAGGTCAATGGTAGCTTGTATTCCTTTTTCTTTTAAAACTTTATCGGTTAACGATTCGCTTAAAATCTTATTAGCTACCGCTTTACCTTCTGCATCAATTCTTTGTCTTTCTGCTTCCTTGGTCGCTTTGGTTAATCTAAATTCATATTCTAAAGATTCTTGCTCTTGACGTAATTTACGCTCAATCGCATCTTTAATGGTAGTAGGTAATGAAACATCGCGCACCAAGATTTCATTTACTTGTACATATTGATCTTTTAAAAGAATTTGTGTTTCTTCTAATATTTCTTTTTGAATGGCTTCCCGTTTACTGGCATATAATTGCTCGGGACTATATCTTCCTACAACTGCTCTGGCAGCAGATCTTACCGCTGGTTTTAGCAATCTTTCAATATACTCCTCTCCTTTTTCTTTATGTAGTTTTCCCAAATCATCATACTTTGGCTGAAACCAAGTTGAAGCATCTATTCTAATTTCTAATCCGTTAGAACTTAACACTTGCATTTTTTCATCTAGTGATTGCTGTCTTACCTCATAGATAAAAACGCTATTCCAAGGAGCTACAAAGTGAAAACCTTCTCCAATAGGAGGTTCATCGGTAACGACACCACCGTCTAGCGTTTTGTATAAAACTCCCGCTTCTCCAGAACCTATGGTTACTGTCGCTTTGAACATTATAATTATAAATACAATCCCGATAATTGCTATTGGGATAATTGCTTTTGGTAGTCTATTTTCCATTATGTTGATTTAGATTAGTCCGTAATATTTTCTTAAAAACCATTCGGAAGATAGGCAAAAGATTATGATTGCCAATAGATAAATCCAATCGATTAATGGAGAGATTTCTTGCTTACTTTTTTGGATAGGTTTAAATTCTGGAGCAGCCAACAAATTTTGTTTGAGCTGTTCAAATTGGTTCGGGAAATAAACTTGCTTATTCAATTGTTGAAGAGCGCCTAAGTTGGCACTTAAAAATTGCTTCTCTACGTCAAAGTCAACAATTGTAAAATTTCCTGATTTCGATAATTGCTCTCCTTCTACTGTTACAGTAAAAGCGTATTCTCCTGCTGTTAAATTACTTAAATCAACTTCGTATAAATTATTCCGAAGCAAAAAAGGGAAAACCTGAGAAGCATTGGTTTCTTTATATTTCACAGTTAGCCCCAATTTTCCACGAGGGTCAAATTCATAATTTCTATCGAAATATTGCGCTTTCAACACAATATCATCCCCTGAATTATAGAACGAATTATAATCAATCTGTAAACGTTCTCTTCGTTTATTGGAAGCTAAATATTGAACCAGTTTTCCGAAAAATTCATCATAAGTATTAAAGCTTTCTGTCTCTAAAAAACTTTTGGCTCGCCATTGCCAAGAATTTTCACCAAATAAAAATCCGTGACGTTGCGTTCCGTTTTCTAAAGTTGCCAATAAAGGGGTGTCTGTTTCGTAACCGGCAATGGATTGAAATAATAACGAATTTACTTCTGTAGAGAAACTTAATTCGCCAAATTTATCTTTTAACGGAGGAAAATCATCAAAACCAATATCTTCAAATTGAAAAGAAGAGTAATTCTGATTGTATCTGGCTAAATAATCTTCTTCTTGATGGGTACTTTGCTTTGTAAAAATGTCTTGAATTTGATCAAGAAATTGGTAATTGGTTTGTGTTCCTGTTACGGTAAAGGTGTTTAACCCTAAGCGTTTAATCTGTTCATAAGCCCGAGCAAATCGCTCATCAGGTTGGTACAAAACTACAAGCTGATAGTCTCCAAAATCTATTTCTTCATCTATATTTTTTATCGTAGCGGCCCGCTGTTGGTTGTGTTCTATACTTTTTTTAAAAGCTCCCAAATCGGGATGTATAATTGAAGTAAGCAAAAGAACATTGGTTTTCTCGTCAATAACTTCTACTGCAAAATTCTTGATGTTATTTTCTATATTTTTTTCGTTTTCTATAGGCTGAATAGAAACTGAATAGGTTTTTACTCCCACGCTGTTGGCAGGAAGTGTCGCATTGATAACTGCGGAAGTTTTTTCACTACTAAAAGGAATTATTTCTGAATATAAAATTTGGTTGCCTTGTTTAATTTCAAAACGTTGTGAAAGCTTTGAATTTCCCGAATAATTCACAAATACTTCTACCGGAAATTTATTATTGAGAAAGGCGTAACGGTTGACATTTAATTGGCCTATTTTTAAATCGACGTACTGAGTTGTATCGCCTACCACAACCGGAAATATAGATTGCTTGAGTTGTTTCGCTGAATACGTGAAATCTTGCCCATAGGTTTGATTACCATCTGAAATAAAAACAACGGGAGCGGTTTTGTTTTTGTAAAGTTGTTGAAGATTAGAGAATGCTTGATGAAGGTTACTTTGTTGTTCTGAAAAAGTAATAGAATCGTTAGCTTTAAAATCTGAACCAAAACTGTAAGTTTCAATAGAAAAAACTTCGGTTAAATCTTCATCTTGCTGTAATTGATTTAATAAATTTTGAACTTCATTTTCTTCTCCTAAATTTTTAATCGATGAAGAATTATCGACAGCAATGGCTAAGGATGGTTTTTCTAATGTATACGTAGTGCTGGTAAATTTAGGGTTTATCAGCAATAGAAATACAGAAAAATAGGTTATAAAACGCAAAGCACTGAACAGCATCCAGTGCTTTGAACGTTTATTTTTCTTCGTAAAATAATATTGTACCAACACCAATGCTAATGCGATAATCGCTGCTAAAATGATTAAAAAGATGTTGGTGACAGTCATTAAATTAGGTTAGAGTTTTATATTTAATTAAGTAAACACCTCTCGACTCCGCCTTCCTTTAGCAGGCAAGCTCGAGGTGAACAATTACTAAGTTAACATACCGCCGTCAACATTAATCACTTGACCGGTTACGTAGCTACTTAAATCACTACCTAAAAACACACAAGCATTAGCGATATCTTCAGGACTTCCACCACGTTTTAACGGAATATTATCTCTCCATCCTTGGACGGTTTTTTCATCTAACTTAGCGGTCATTTCTGTTTCGATAAAACCTGGTGCGATGACATTGGTTCTAATATTTCTAGAACCTAATTCCAACGCCATTGATTTAGAGAAACCGATAATTCCAGCCTTAGAAGCTGCATAGTTAGATTGGCCTGCATTTCCTTTTACACCAACAACAGAACTCATATTAATAATGCTTCCGTGGCGTTGTTTTAACATGGTACGTTGAACGGCTTTTGTCATATTAAAGATAGACTTTAAGTTAACTTCAATTACTTTATCGAAGTCTTCTTCGCTCATACGCATCAACAGGTTATCTTTAGTAATCCCTGCGTTGTTAATTAAAATATCGATGCTGCTAAAATCTTTAGAAACGTTTGCGATAAGCTCTTGCGCTTCTTCAAAACTTGCGGCATTACTTTTATAGGCTTTCGCTTTAACGCCCATATTGGTTAATTCTTGTTCTAATTCTTCGGCTGCTTCTACCGATGAGCTATAGGTAAATGCCACATTTGCCCCGTGTTTAGCAAAAACTTGTGCAATCCCTCTACCAATACCACGACTGGCTCCGGTGATGATGGCATTTTTTCCTTCTAATAGTTTCATAATTTGTGATTGATTTATTGATAGCAAAGCCAAATATAATAATTCGCTTAGAGTTTTTGTATAAAAAAACCTCCTGAAATCTCAGGAGGTTTGCTTTTCTCTTGAATAAAAAACCTAGAGTTTTATATCTTCTGAAGATTTTTCGTAATTGAATAAGTAATCGATGTCCAACTCTTCTACTTCTCCTAATTTAGAAAGTGATTGCATATCTACATCTTCTTTATTCCCTATCACCATCACATTATAGTCTTGCCCTTTGATATTGTTATTGAAAAATTCTTTTAAATCTTCCATGGTCATATCTTTAATGGCATTGTACATTTCTTCTCTATAATCGTGATCCATACCGCGTTTCTTTAAACTTTCGTAATTCCAGAAAATAGAAGTTTTGGTAATTCTATCGGCAGCGATTTGTTTTAAGGTTGCTTCTTTTGCCGATTGAAATTGCTCTTCTGCCTCCGGCATATTGGTCATTAACTCCATCATCGCATCAACGGCTTGTGGCAATTTATTAGCTTGCGTACCAATATAAGCCATCACGTAATTAGGCTTGTCTTTTTCTTTTGCTGTTTGGTAGGCTGAGTATGCTGAATAAGCTAGAGACTGAGACTCTCTTATTTCTTGGAATACGATGGAAGAAAGTCCGCTACCAAAATAAGTATTAAATAACTCGGTAGCTGCCATTTTCTCCGGACTAAAATCCTCTCCTTTGGATAGGAATACCATTTCTGCCTGAACCATATCGTAGTCTACAAAATATACTTTTTTACCGGTATCTACTTCTTTATATTCTTTAGCTTGTGGATAATCTTTAAGTTCTGCTGGCAGTTGGTGATTTTCATCTATCGCTGCAACCGCTTTATCAAAATCTTTTCCGTAGTAAAAAATACGTTGCTTGTAATTGCGCATGTCTTTTACTTTTTGCACTAATTCTTCCGGATTTTTGTTTTTTAATTCTTCTGCAGAATAAATATCACGTAACCTTGAATTTTCTCCATAACGACCGTAATTCATCAAACCATCAAAAAGAATATTTCCTTTTTGTGTTTTATTATCTTCCCTACCTTTTAGGATTTGATCTACATATTTATCGTAGGTTTCTTGATCTGCTTTTGCATTACTCCAAAGATCTTCTAGCAAGGCCAAACCTTCCGGTAAATTTTCTTTTAAGCCTGAAAGACCTACATAGGTTTTATCGTTACCAGAACTTACAAAATAGTTAATCCCTAACTTATAAAATTCTTGTTTCACTTCTTCGGGGGAAAGTTTTTCAGTTCCCAAATAATCCAAATAACCTGCGGCTAACGATAACTCTTTATCATTATCTTGCCCCATATCGAAAATAATATATAAGTTAAATAAATCGTTATTTTCATTTTCGATATAAGCTATGGGCAAACCGCTTTCGGTTTTAGAATTTTGAATGGCTTGCTCGTAATCTACATATTGTGGTTCTAGAGCCGGAGATTCTTTTTTATTAAATGCTTTAATGAAATCTGATTGCTTATCACGGTTTAGTTGTACCGGAGTAATACCAGGATTTTCTACTTTCGCTATAGTTGTATCTTCTCCTTTTCGTTTATAAACTGCTACATAATTATCCTTGTAATGCTTATTAGCGTAATTCACTAAATCTTCTTTAGTAACAGATTTTAAATCGTTGATAAAATCTACTTGATCTTGCCAATCTTGAAAATGGATAAATGAATCCATATATGCGTATGCTGTTGAGGAGGCATCTTCATATTGTCGAATTTCTGAAAGCTTTAAATCATTAATCACCGCTTCAACCAACCAATCGTCAAATTCTCCTTTCTTTACTTTTTCTACTTCAGCTAATAACAAATCTTTGACTTCCTCTAAACTTTGGTTGGCTTTTGGCATCCCATAAAGTAAGTGAAAACCATAATCGTTATTAAAATTTGTATAGGAAGAAGCACGCTGAACTTTTTGCTGCTGATTTAAATCTAAATCAATTAATCCTGCTTGAGAGTTTGCTAAAATGTAGTCGATAAGAGTAACTAATTTCTGGTCTTCACTTCCTACTCCATCAGTTCTAAACGCAACGTAAACCGATTCTGAAGTTGGTCCGAAAACCTCCTTTTCTACCGGAGCTGTAATCGGCTGCTCTTCAGGAAAACTTGGATGAGAAACCTCTTTTTTCTCATATTCTCCAAAAGCCTCGTTTACTTTCTTAATAGTTGCATCATAATCGATATCTCCCACTAAAACCACCGCCATATTGTTAGGTACGTAATATTTATCGAAGTAATTATGAATCGCTTCCATCGAAGGATTTTTAAGATGCTCTGATTTACCAATTGTACTTTGCGTACCGTAAGGATGCGTTGGAAATAAACCTTCTAATGTTGCTTGGTATTGCTTACGACCATCGCTGTCTTGTCCACGATTAAATTCTTCATAAACCGCTTCTAATTCTGTATGAAATAAACGCAACACTAAATTACTGAAACGCTCACTTTCTACATTTAACCACTTGTCTAACTCGTTTGAAGGAATCTTATTTACATAAACCGTCTGCTCGTTAGAGGTAAAAGCATTAGTACCTTCAGCGCCTAGAGAAGCAACCATTTTGTCATATTCGTTAGCAATTGAATACTCTGAGGCTTTTTGAGAAACTGAATCGATTTGTGCATAAATGGCTTTTTTCTTTTCTGGATCTTGCTCGGCTTTATGCTTTTCGTATAAATCTGAAATACTATCTAAGAGCACTTTCTCAGTTTCCCAATCCTGAGTTCCTATTTTGTCGGTTCCTTTAAAAACCATATGTTCTAAATAGTGTGCCAAACCGGTATTATCTGCAGGATCATATGTAGAACCGGCACGCACGGCAATTAAGGTTTGTATTTTTGGCTCTTCTTCATTTTTGCCTAAATACACTTTTAGCCCGTTATCTAATGTATATAAACGTAAACCTGTAGGATCATCTTTAAAGGTTTCATAAGAAAAACCAGCTTCATCGGTATGATGATATTGGTCTTCTGCATTTTTGTCTTTTTCTTCTTTATCGGCTCCGCAACTCATTAAAGTTATAGAACATAAAAAGAGGAAAATCGGTAAATAAAATTTTTTCATAATTGGTTATTAAGTTAGTAACTCTTAAAAATAAAAAAGTTCGTTAGTTATAAGACACTAACGAACTTTAAAAGTTGCAAAACCGTTAAAAATTTAACAGATTTATTTTTAAGCTAATACCTCAGCTACTTTTTTACCTATTTCAGCAGGAGAATCTACTACGTGAATTCCACATTCTCCCATAATTTTCTTTTTAGCTTGAGCAGTATCTTCACTACCCCCCACAATAGCTCCGGCATGTCCCATTGTTCTTCCGGCAGGCGCTGTTTCACCAGCAATAAAACCAACGATAGGTTTTTTAGAACCGCTTTCTTTATACCAATTGGCAGCATCTGCTTCTAACTGACCTCCAATTTCACCGATCATCACTACACATTCTGTTTCTGGATCGTTAATTAACAATTCAACCGCTTCTTTGGTAGTAGTACCAATAATTGGGTCTCCTCCAATACCAATTGCAGTAGTAATCCCTAAACCTTGTTTTACAACTTGGTCTGCTGCTTCATAAGTTAACGTACCAGATTTAGAAACGATCCCTACTTTACCTTTTTCGAAAACAAAACCTGGCATAATACCAACTTTAGCTTCTCCCGGAGTAATTATACCAGGACAGTTAGGACCAATTAAACGACAGTCTTTATTTTGAATATAGTTTGAGGCTTTAATCATATCTGCCACCGGAATACCTTCTGTAATCGTGATAATTACTTTAATTCCTGCATCTGCAGCTTCCATAATTGCATCAGCTGCAAAAGCGGGTGGTACAAAAATAATTGAAGTGTCTGCATCTGCTTCTTTTACAGCATCTGCAACGGTATTAAAAACAGGCTTCCCTAAATGAGTTTGACCACCTTTTCCAGGAGTTACCCCTCCAACAACATTGGTTCCGTAATCAATCATTTGTTCAGCGTGAAAAGTACCTTCACTACCGGTAAAACCTTGTACAATTATTTTTGAATCTTTATTAACTAAAACGCTCATAATTTTTTTCTTGATTTGTTGCCTTGCAAATTTACTTTTTTAAAAGTAACTCTAAAAGTTTTTACTATTTTTTTGGAATAAAAGATGAGATATTTTCTTCTGAGTCGTCTCCCGGTTGACTAATTAAATAACCTTCGTATAATTTACCATCTTTCACCTCCCAAATACACATAAAATGAGCTAAGGCTATATCTTCTTCAGGATTTTCGATTGTATTGGCATTGTAAGTAAACCTAATGGTTACTTTGTTATCCTCTTGTAGCAAATGCGTAATTTCACAAGAGAGCCCTTCGTAAGATTTTCCTATATCGGAAGACATTCTAGCAAAGTCTTCATAATCAAGTTTAGAAAACCCGGAACTCGAATTCCAATAAATCGTTACGTCTTTATGAAGGTACTCTTTTAATATTGAAGTGTCTTTATGAAAACCGGAAGTATAAAAATCGTGTACTAATTGCTTTTCTTTAGATGGCATATTACTTTGATTTTTTATTTAACATAGAAGGTAATTGTCTGATCGCAGCAGCTTCTTTAAACCACTTTTTAGCTTCCGTAGCGGGAGAACCAAAATATTGGGTATTAGGTTTTAAATTTTTACCTACACCAGATTGTGCAAATACTTCAGATCCTTTTGCAAGTCTTACATCACTTCTCACTCCTACTTGTCCCCAAAGTGTAACTTCGTCTTCTAAAATTACACAACCGGCAATACCTACTTGGGAAGCAATCAAACATTTTTTACCGATCACGGTATCGTGACCAATATGTACTTGATTATCTATCTTTGTTCCTTCTTTAATGGTTGTATCACCACTTACTCCACGATCTATCGTGCAAGCGGCTCCAATATCTACGTTATTCTCGATGATAACACGACCACCAGATTTTAATTGGTCGAAGCCTTCTGGTCTATTTTTATAGTAAAAAGCGGAAGCTCCTAAAACCGTTCCTGCATGTATAGTTACATTATCTCCAATTAGCGTATGGTCATAAATACTTACATTGGAATGGATTAAACAGTTCTTTCCGATTTTTACATGATTCCCTATAAATGAATTAGGCTGAATCACGGTATTTTCTCCTATTTCGGCAGAAGAAGAAATATTTTCCAAAGATTTCTGAAAAGGCTTAAAATAATCGGTAAGCTTATTAAAATCCCGAAACGGATCGTCTGAAATCAATAAAGCTTTACCCTCAGGGCAAGCTACTTCTTTATTGATAAGAATAATTGTAGCGGCTGATTGTAAAGCTTTATCGTAATATTTTGGATGATCTACAAAAACAATATCACCCGGTGTGACTACATGAATTTCATTCATTCCTTCAACAGGAAAATCTGAGTCTCCTACAAATTCAGCATTAATAATAGTAGCGATTTGTTGGAGGGTATGCGTTTGCGGGAATTTCATATAGTCTTCTAAAAGGTGTTATTCTTTAATACGTTCTTTGTAAGTACCTTTTTCGGTTTCAATTTTAATTTTATCTCCTTCATTAATAAATAAAGGCACGTTTACTTCTGCTCCGGTTTCTACAGTTGCAGGTTTCGTGGCATTGGTTGCGGTATTTCCTTTTACTCCTGGTTCGGTATGGGTAACTTCTAAAATTACGCTAGGAGGCATTTCTACAGAAAGTGGTGAGTTATCTTCCGAATTAATGATCACGGTCACTACTTCTCCTTCTTTCATTAACCCAGGCGAATCTAATGCAGATTCCATTAACCGAATTTGGGTATAGTCTTCTGTATTCATAAAATGATAGAATTCTCCATCATTGTATAAAAACTGAAATTTATGGGTTTCAACTCTTACATCTTCAATTTTGTGACCTGCAGAAAAGGTATTTTCTATTACTTTTCCGGTAGTTACACTTTTTAATTTTGTTCTTACAAAAGCAGGACCTTTACCTGGTTTCACGTGTAAAAATTCGATGATTTTATAAATGTCATGGTTGTAACGAATACATAAACCATTTCTAATATCACTTGTACTTGCCATAATTTTGATGAATTAATTTGAAAAATAACCTTTCATAATACCGCGCTGTGAGTTTTTTATAAACTCTAAAATATCATCCCGCTCAGGTGTTGCTTCCATTTCTGCTTCGATGATGGTTACGGCTTGTGAGTTATTATAATTTTTTTGATATAAAATTCTATAGATGTCTTGAACTTCTCTAATTTTTTCTGTTGAAAAACCCCTTCTTCTTAAACCTATGGAATTAATCCCTACATAAGATAAAGGTTCACGTGCGGCTTTTACAAAGGGCGGAACATCTTTTCTTACCAAAGATCCTCCGGTAATAAAAGCATGACTACCTACCATACAAAATTGCTGAATGGCCGTCATTCCTGCTAAAACTACGTGATCTCCAACGGTAATGTGTCCTGCCAACGTACTGTTATTAGAAAAAATACAGTTGTCACCCACAATACAATCGTGAGCAATATGACAATACGCCATAATCCAACAGTTTTTACCGATAACGGTTTTCATTCTGTCGGAAGTTCCCCTATTAATGGTTACACATTCCCTAATAGTGGTGTTGTCACCAATAATGGTTACGGTTTCTTCCTCGTTAAATTTTTTATCTTGTGGTACTGCTGAAATTACTGCTCCTGGAAAAATACTAACATTTTTACCGATACGGGCTCCTTCCATAATGGTGACGTTAGAACCAATCCAGCTTCCTTCTCCTATTTCAACATTATTATGAATAGTGGTAAAAGGCTCTATCACTACATTTTTAGCTATTTTAGCTCCCGGATGTACATATGCCAATGGCTGATTCATGAATTACGCGTCTTTTGATTTTACAATTTGTGCCATAAGTTCTGCTTCGGCACATAATTTTCCATTTGCAAAAGCATAACCTTGCATATGGCAAATACCTCTACGTATTGGACTTATTAAATGACATTTAAATACTAACTGATCTCCAGGTACTACTTTTTGTTTAAACTTGACCTTATCTATTTTCATAAAGTAAGTAAGGTAATTCTCAGGATCTGGAACGGTGCTTAAAATAAAAATCCCTCCCGTTTGTGCCATAGCTTCCACGATTAAAACTCCCGGCATTACCGGTGCCCCAGGAAAGTGACCTTTAAAAAACTCTTCGTTCATGGTAACCCCTTTGGTACCTATCACATATTCATCTGTTAATTCAAAAATCTTATCGATTAACAAAAAAGGAGGTCGGTGCGGAAGCATTTTCATAATTTGATTAACGTCCATTAACGGAGGTTGACTCAAATCTACTTGTGGCACTAAATTTCGTTTTTCTGCTTTAATATGCTTTGCTAGTTTTTTGGCAAATTCAGTATTTACATGGTGTCCAGGTTTAGTAGCAATTACTTTTCCTTTAATTCTTGTACCTATTAAAGCTAAATCACCTATAACGTCTAACAACTTATGTCGAGCAGCTTCATTGGGATGATGTAAGGTTAAGTTATCTAAAATTCCATTAGACTTAACAGAGATTTCATCTTTATTGAAAGCTTTTCTCAGCTTTTCCATAGTGTCTTGAGATATTTCTTTATCTACATAGACAATAGCATTGTTTAAATCGCCACCTCTAATTAATCCGTTTTCTAGAAGCATTTCAAGTTCATGAAGAAAACTAAAAGTTCTGGAGTCTGAAATCTCATCTTTAAATTGTGAAAGATTCTTAATGGAGGCATTTTGCGTACCTAAAATTTTAGTACCAAAGTCTACCATTGTTGTAATTTCATAATCACAGGAAGGCATAACTACAATTTCGCTTCCACTTGCTTCATCTACGTAAGAAATAACTTCTTTTACTACGTATTCATCGCGTTCTTCTTCTAGCTCTTTTTTTCCGGCTTTTTCTAATGCTTCGACAAAAAATTTAGAAGAACCATCCATAATAGGAGGTTCACTTTCATTCATTTCAATTAAAACATTATCTATTTCCAAACCAACACAAGCCGCTAATACGTGCTCTGAAGTTTGAATGGAAACACCATTTTTTTCTAAAGAAGTTCCTCGTTGTGTATTCGCAACATAAGATACATCTGCAGGTATTTCAGGTGCTCCTTCTAAATCTACCCTCTTAAATACATAACCAGTATTTACTGCTGCCGGTTTAAATGTAAGGGTAACTTGCTTTCCTGTATGAAGTCCTACTCCTTCTAAGGAAACTTCATTTTCAATAGTTGTTTGCTTTTTATTTTGAGCCATTATTATTTAGCTTTTTTTCAATATTATGAAGCGTTTTTATTGATTCTGGTAAATTTTTAAAATGCACGTAGGCTTTATTAAATTCGTTATAGCCCAAGGCCGGTGAACCCTGTAAGGTTTCGTCATCTTTTACATTTCTACCTATACCTGATTGTGCCTGAATCCTTACTCGGTCTCCAATAGTTATATGACCTACTATACCTACTTGCCCACCAATTAAACAATTTTTGCCAATCTTGGTAGAACCTGCAATTCCCGTTTGTGCAGCAATTGCGGTATGTTCTCCAATTTCAACATTATGGGCAATTTGTATTTGATTATCCAATTTCACCCCTTTCCTAATGATTGTTGAACCTAATGTAGCACGATCTATCGTAGTTCCAGCTCCAACATCAACATTATCTTCTATAATCACATTACCTATTTGTGGAACTTTATCGTACTCTCCTTTATCGTTAGGGGCAAATCCAAATCCATCAGCACCTACCGTTACTCCACCGTGAATCACACAGTTATTCCCAATAATGGTTTCTGAATAAATTTTGGCTCCGGCAAATACAATAACATTGTCTCCTATTTTAGTATTATCCCCTATATAAGTATGTGGATAAATTTTAACGTTATTTCCTATTTTTACATTATTACCAATATAAGCAAATGCACCAATGTAAATATCTTCTCCGTACTGAGCTGATTCTGCAATGTAATTTGGTTCTTCAATTCCGGTTTTACTGAGTTTTACCTGATTGTAATACTCCAATAATTTAGAAAAAGCTTTATAAGCATCTTTTACTTTTATTAAAGTAGCGCTTACTTCTTTTTCTGGTTCAAAATCTTCATTCACAATGCAGATAGCTGCATTTGTGGAATAAATATATGAGGTATATTTTGGGTTAGATAGAAAAGTTAATGAGGAAGCATGACCTTCTTCAATTTTAGAAAGTTCTGAAACTTCTGCTTCAGGATTTCCTATAATTTCACCTTCTAATACTTCTGCAATTTGTTCGGCTGTAAATTTCATTCTGACAAAAATAGAAAAAATTGTTAATTTCTAGGGTTTAGGGTAACAGATATAATATTTAACTACTGGTTTGGTAAGCGCACCAAGGTTTAGTTGGTCTGAAGCTTTAATAACATCGCTTGTTTTTCCATTTTTATAGAGAATATTAATATTGTCTTCTTTAGTTTCTTCGTAAGCAAGGTTAGAAACTTCTCCTTCAAATACAAAATAATTGGCTTCTTCCCTACTTATTTTATATTGTTGCTGAAGTTCTTTTAAATGTTTTTCTATTTTATTTTTATCAATTGGGCTTTTCTTCAGCTTTACTTTTAAAAGATCCCGATTAATGATAGATTTACATAAATTCTTCAGCACAAAATCTTCACAGGAAATCCATTCTTTCATAGCAGAGACAATATCATAATCATCTAACTTACTAAATGTATGCAAAGTAGCTTCATCAAAATTAGACGGATTAATTTCATTTTCCAAAAAGAAAGAAAGTGCCTTAGTTGCTGGTAATTTCACTCCGTTACTTACTAATTCTTTTGCGCGTTTAAGAACCCTAATTAAAAGCTGTTCAGCTCCTAAACTGGTTTTGTGCAAATAAACTTGCCAGTACATTAAACGTCGGGCTACCAGAAATTTTTCTACTGAATAAATTCCTTTTTGTTCAACTACGAGTTTGTCGTTACTTACATTTAACATCGTAATTAAGCGTTCACTATTAATATTCCCTTCAGCAACACCTGTATAAAAACTATCACGCTTTAAATAATCTAAACGATCTACATCCAATTGAGATGCGATTAACTGTTTGAAAAACTGACGGTGATATTCCCCTTTGAAAATTTGAATAGCCAACGTTAAACTTTGGTTAAAATCGGTATTCATTTTTTCCATAAATTGAAGTGAAATCCACTCGTGACTTACCCCATTTACAATGCTATGTTCCATCGCGTGAGAAAAAGGTCCATGCCCTATATCATGAAGTAAAATAGCGATTAGAAGAGCTTCTTCCTCTTCTTTTGAAATTTTAACTCCCTTAAATCGAAGCACATCCAAAGATTTCCGCATTAAGTGCATACATCCCAAAGCATGATGAAAACGGGTATGTTGCGCACCGGGATAAACCAAATACGACATTCCCATTTGAGAAATTCGGCGTAATCTTTGAAAGTATTTATGCTCAATAATATCAAAAATGCGTTCGTTGGGAATGGTAATAAATCCGTAAATTGGATCGTTTAATATTTTGAGTTTGTTACGTTGATTCAAATTAAAAATTTAATAATTATAGCAAATATACATATATGAATAATATTAAGGTACTTTGGGTAGATGATGAAATAGATTTACTAAAACCACATATACTTTTCTTAGAGAAAAAAAACTACGAAGTAACTACGTGCCAAAGTGGTACAGAAGCGATTGAAGAAGTTGAAAAAAATAGCTTTGACATTGTTTTTTTAGATGAAAATATGCCGGGATTAACCGGTTTGGAAACTTTATCTGAAATTAAAGCTAAAAAGAGCAACCTTCCTGTAGTAATGATTACCAAAAGTGAGGAAGAGTATATTATGGAGGAAGCGATTGGTTCTAAAATAGCCGACTATTTAATTAAGCCGGTAAATCCTAACCAGATTTTATTGAGTTTAAAAAAGAACTTAGATCACTCCAGATTGATTTCAGAAAAAACCACTTCCAATTATCAACAGGAATTTAGAAAAATCGCCATGGATATGACGATGATTAATTCTTGGGAGGGTTGGGCAGAACTTTACCAAAAATTGATTTATTGGGAATTGGAGTTGGAAAATATTGAAGACAGCGGAATGTTTGAAATTCTTGAATCACAAAAACAGGAAGCCAATACTCAATTCTGTAAGTTTATAGAGAAAAACTACACTTCTTGGTTTGACAAAGATGCAGATAGGCCCACACTTTCCCATACGCTATTTAGAGATAAAGTAGTTCCTGAACTAAGCGATAAAAAACCTACACTTCTGGTAGTTGTCGATAATTTACGTTTCGATCAATGGAAAGCTTTTGAGCCAATTGTAAACAATTATTACAAAAAAGAAAAGGAATCTGCTTTTTCCAGTATTTTACCAACGGCTACACAGTATGCGAGAAATGCAATTTTCTCTGGACTAATGCCTTCTGAAATGGAACGCTTACATCCGGATTTATGGCTAAATGATACAGATGAAGGTGGAAAAAACATGCATGAAGAAGAGTTTTTAATGGCACAAATGAGACGTTTGGGATTAAATTACAAAACCGAATACTACAAGATTGTCAATTTAAGAGCAGGAAAACAATTAGTGCAAAATTTTAAACAACTCAAAGATAATGATCTTACCGTAGTGGTTTACAACTTTGTAGATATGCTTTCCCACTCTAAAACAGAAATGGAAGTTATTAAAGAATTAGCTTCTAATGATAAATCTTACAGATCGTTAACAGAGAGTTGGTTTAAAAATTCACCACTGCTAGAAATGATTCAACAAGCACAACAATTAGGTTTTAAATTAATCATCACTACAGATCACGGAACCATCAATGCCAAAAACCCTTCTAAAGTAATAGGTGATAAAAATACCAGTCTAAATTTAAGGTACAAAACAGGTAAGAGTTTAACCTACGAAGACAAAGATGTAGTGGCCGCCAAAAACCCAAAAGATTTTTATTTACCTAGTATAAATATGAGCAGTTCATTTATCTTTGCAAAAGGTGACCTGTTTTTTGCATACCCTAATAATTACAATCATTACGTAAGTTATTATAGAAACACCTATCAACATGGTGGGGTATCGCTAGAAGAAATGATTATACCGTTTTCGGTACATTCACCTAGATAATTTAGTATGATGGAAATCACCTATAACATAGAGGAACTTCCCAAAATAGCACAAAAAATAATAGAAGTGTCTTCTAGTAAGACACTTTTATTTTATGGTGAAATGGGAGCTGGCAAAACTACTTTAATAAAAGAACTAGTAAAGCAATTAGGTTCTTCAGATAGAGTTTCTAGCCCCACCTTTTCTTTGGTTAATGAATATCTTATAAATAATAGTTATATTTATCATTTTGACTTTCACAGGATTAACCACGAAGAAGAAGCTTACGATATAGGTTTTGAAGAATACTTGGATAACAACAATTGGATTTTTATTGAATGGCCTGAAAAAATAAAAAACTTACTTCCCCAAAACAAAACAACAATTTCAATAATAAAAAAATCTGACAAAACAAGAAAAATTTCAATTTCTACCCAAAAACAAAATGTTAAGACAAAAACACATTCATAATAGTTACTTTTAAAATATTGATTATCAGTAAATTAAAAATAAAAAGCTTGCAAAGGTACGGTAAAGAAAATTAAAAATTTTAACGAATTTCTTTATAGGTTTGTACTAAACAAAACAAGAAAACTGATTTTTAAACTTTAAAAAATAATTATTATGAAAGTAAAAAACGCTATATTCGCAATCGCAGCTTTAGGATTTTTAGTAACATCTTGTACCCCACAGTCAATAGATGAGCATACCACACAAGACAACATCAAAGCAACCACAAATATCGAGAAAAAAGATATCAAGATCCCTACTAACGGGTAGTATTGTTGCTTTTTTTATTATAATATCACCGTATGTTTTTTATTCTTATAAAAGTTTCCCAGACTCTAAAGTTTGGGAAACTTTTTTGTTTACCTATGAGAGTAATTTTTATCAAAAAATAAGTGTAAGCGCTTGGACAATTTTAGGTAAATTTGTTCCGCTTTATCTTTTAAGCATTTGGTTTTTAACATGTAAGCATTGGTGGTATCACGTAATTCTAATTCCTATTGGGATGTACTTATTTCAATTAATTAGTACAATTAATGATGATGTTTCATTTACAGATGTAGTAGAAATTTGGTTTTTAATCCCGGTTATGGCTGTGATTGTTCCCCTTGTTTACTTAATTCGGGCTAAAATCTTTACCAGTATGCATAATCCTTCCTTAGAAGAAATAGAATACGAACTCCAGAACAAAAAAAGTATTTTTTCTCATTTTAAAGATATTTTTCGCTCCTAAATAATTTTAGGTTTGCTTATCAATAATATTTTTCATTTCTTTAGTTCATTATCTTATATGAAATGAGCCAACCCACCACTCCATTTAGTCAACGAGAACTTATTCCGCAGGAAGAAATGCTCGAAATTCAAAAAAAGAAAGGTGAACTATTTATCGGTTTACCTAAAGAAACATCTTATCAAGAAAAACGGGTTTGCTTAACACCAGATGCAGTAGGAGCTATAACTGCTAACGGTCACCGAGTACTTATAGAAAGTAATGCTGGTTTAGATTCAAATTTTACCGATAGTGATTATAGCGAAGCCGGTGCAGAAATCACCAAAGAAACCGCTAAGGTTTTTGCCTGCCCGATTATCTTGAAAGTAGAACCTCCATCACTACAAGAATTAGAATTAATAAACCCGCAAACCATTTTAATTTCAGCTCTTCAGCTAAAAACACAAGAGAAAACTTACTTTCAAAAATTAGCTGAAAAAAGAATTACCGCTTTAGCTTTCGAATTTATTAAAGATGAAGACGGAACTTATCCCGCAGTAAGAGCATTAAGTGAAATTGCAGGAACGGCTTCTGTATTAATTGCTTCAGAATTATTATCCAGTCCTAAAGGCAGTGGACTTATGTTTGGTAATATTAGCGGCGTTCCCCCGTTAGAAGTGGTGATTTTAGGAGCAGGAACTGTGGGTGAATTTGCCGGAAGATCTGCCTTAGGTTTAGGAGCAAACATTAAAATTTTTGATAATTCCCTAACCAAACTCAGGTCTATACAAACCAATTTGGGAAGGCCACTTTATACTTCTACCCTACAACCTAAAAATTTACTGAAGTCTTTAATGCGAGCCGATGTTGTTATTGGTGCTATTAGAGGAAAAGACAGGTCGCCGGTTATCGTCACTGAAACAATGGTTGAAAATATGAAAGCAGGTGCGGTTATTATAGATGTGAGTATCGACATGGGAGGCTGTGTAGAAACTTCAGAAATCACTACACACGATAACCCCATTATAAAAAAACATGAAGTAATTCACTATGGAGTTCCAAATATTCCTTCCAGATACCCCAGAACTTCTTCAATATCAATAAGTAATATTTTCACTCCTTATTTACTTCACATAGGAGAAGAAGGTGGTTTAGAAAATACCTTAAGATTTGATCGTGGTTTACGAAACGGTTTGTACTTTTACCACGGAATTTTAACTAATAAATCTGTGGCTGATTGGTTCAATTTGAATTACAGGGATATTAATTTACTGATTTTTTAATTTTCGGGAATTCTAAAAAAATTCAATTTAAAAAGTACAAATGAAATTAATTCACCGACTTGGTTTTTACTTTACCGGTTTTGTAGCCGGAATCATTATTTTAATTTTCTTTTTAAGCGGAAAAAAAACTTCTTGTGATTATGGTCCGAGCTCAAGAGTCTTGAAAGCTCTTAGACAAAAAGAAAAAATATATACTAATGAAGCTAAAAATCAACTTTCTACTTATAACTTAGACACGCTATTTATTAATTCTACATTAGAAAATGGAGAAGTTATTTTTAGTGAAAGTGAAACTTCTTTAGACACTTGTAGTTTTTATGTTATTGAATCTGAACTAGATAAAAACAAATATAAAAGTACTTTTAAGAATTGCGATAGTTTAGTTACTGTTCTTAAAATCAATAAATTAAAAAATTAATATAATTTTTTCAATTTATCTATTCAATTTAATTGAAACTTTTTTATTATTGTTTTCAGTTACTCCAATTAAAATAGAGATAGAAAATTTATGAAACGAGTTATTGTTGATTATAAAAAATTAACTCCTGAAATTTTAGGAATGTTGGTTGAAAAATATCCTGACGGTTATGATGACGACCACATTATTACTTTTAAAAATGCTAAAAACGAAACAGTTGAAGCTGTAGAAGTAAGAACTGAAGATTGCGTTTACTTAGTAAAAGTAAGTACCCGTTTAGAAAATACAATGGCTAATTACGATGAAGACGATTATGATGACGATGATTTAAATGAGCCAATTGTAGATATTCCTGAAAGCGTAAAAATTTCTAAGGAAGATCAAGAAGAAATGGACACGGATGATGACGATGATGAAGACGAAGAAGAAGATTAATATATAAAATATAAAAGGCTATCATCTGTTGATAGCCTTTTTCTTTTTAAATAAATTATGATTTCACTTCTACAAAGCTAATATCTTCTATCGTATTTTTCTTCCAAACAAAATTATAAACCCACATTAATGTAAAGGTTGGAATAATATCTGTAAACGGTAAAATCTCTTCTATAAATACTAAAACAGAAGCTATCTTACCTCCTTTATTAGGATACATTTCTCTCATCTTCTTGGCCGCATAAGGTGCCCATAAAATATCCAGAAAAGCTCCTACTACCGGAATTGCACTACTAGCCATACCTATAGCATCATAAACAATCCCTTTTAGTAACAATTTATTTTTCATGGTTTTTATTTTTATAATAAATAAAGCAAAAAACCTGCCGAAATTTAAGCTGACTTTAATTTATCTGAAAAATAAGACTTTAGCTTTTTTATTTTGGGGTCAATTATTATTTGACAGTAAGGCTGCGCAGGATGATTATTATAAAAATTTTGATGCTCTATTTCTGCGGAATAAAATGCTGATGCAGCAGTAATTTCCGTAACGATTTTTCCATCAAAAGCTTCTTTATTTAGGTATTCAATAACTTCTTGAGCGGTATGTTGCTGTTCCTGATCATGAAAAAAGATAGCGCTTCTATATTGAGTTCCCACATCATTTCCTTGTCGGTTTAAGGTGGTTGGATCGTGGGTGGTAAAAAATACCATCAATAATTCTTTATAGGAAATCACTTTAGGGTTATATTTTAATTGAATTGCTTCCGCATGGCCCGTTCTTCCCTGCACTACTTCGCGATACGGTGGATTTTTAATTTTTCCGCCGGTAAAACCGGAAATGATATCACTCACTCCTTCCAATCGCTGAAAAACCGCTTCTGTACACCAAAAACAACCATTCGCAAAAGTTGCGGTTTTTAATTGAACTTCTTCCATTTTCTTTTTTACGTAAATTTAAAATTAAATAAGAAGCTGTAAAGACTAAAAATGATAAAGCTTTGTTATAATGGTATTGTATTGTTCCTTTAAAATAACTTATTTTAGCACTCTACTAAAAATCTATTCATGATTGTTGCCAAGCATATCCATAAATATTACGATGATTTACACGTACTCAATGATGTTAACCTTACAATCGATGAAGGTGAAATCGTTTCCATTGTAGGAGCTTCCGGTGCCGGAAAAACCACTTTATTACAAATTTTAGGAACCTTGGATTATGCTTCTAAAAATGATTCTACCTCCTTAAAAATTGCGGATAAAGAAATTTATAAACTCAATAAAAATGAATTGGCAGCCTTCAGAAATGAATACATTGGGTTTATCTTTCAGTTCCATCAATTATTACCGGAATTTACAGCTTTAGAAAATGTTTGTATTCCGGCATTTATTAAAAAAAGAGAGAAAGCGGAAGTAGAAAAACGCGCCTTGGAATTATTGGAATTTCTAGGATTATCTCATCGTAAAAACCATAAGCCTTCAGAATTAAGTGGTGGAGAGCAACAGCGTGTAGCAGTCGCAAGAGCCTTAATTAACAATCCAAAAGTTATTTTAGCTGATGAACCTTCGGGAAATTTAGACTCTGAATCTGCTGAAAACTTGCACCAGTTATTCTTTAAATTGCGAGAAGAATTTGGACAAACATTTATAATCGTTACCCACAATAAAGAACTTGCCAATATGGCCGATAGAAAACTAACCATGGTTGATGGTGCAATAGTTTAGAAAATGTTACTCGTTCTCCTCTCTTGGATTTATATCTTTTTATCTGCAAGCATTTGGGGAGCAGCTACCCATAAAATTTTTAAAATTCAAAATAGTCATCCGGTTATTTCACAACTGCTCGGATTATTTTTTATTTGCTTATTTACGTCTGTTTTTGCTTTTTTTAAACCTATCAATACTTCTTTTCACCTTGTCTTATTAGGGCTTAATATTCTATTGGGGTGTTGGCAGAAACGAGAAATTATTTCCAGTTTTCAACAATTTATAGAACTCTTTCAATCACTCAGTAAATTTCTAAAAACATGCTTTTTAGGATTATCCCTACTTATTTTAGCCCAAGCCGCTTCTGCGCCATTTGTGATTGATAATGAATCTTATTATTTGCAAACCATCAAATGGTTAAATGAATACGGCTTTGTAAAAGGCCTCGCTAATTTACATTTATTTTTAGCACAAAATAGTGGATGGCACATATTGCAAAGTGCATTCAATTTTAGTTTTCTATATGAAAATTTTAACGATCTAAGCGCTTACTTATTTTGTTTGGTTGTTCTTTTTGCTTTTGAAAAACTCAACCTTTTTTTTCAACAGAAAACTAATCATCTGGCAGATTTATTTTTAGCGATCATTCCTTTAGGAAGTGTTTTGTTTTTTCAATTTATTAGCGCTCCTTCTCCAGATGTTCCGGTTTTTCTCATCTCTTTTTTACTATTCTATTTTATCCTGAAAAAATGGAATAACTTTTTAAAAGAAGATTTTACAATTATCTCTTTACTCTCGTTTTTTGTACTTTACCTAAAAGTTAGTAGTGTTTTTATCGCTTTTATTCCGTTGGGAATTTTAGTATTCAATTTTCAAAAATTAAAAAAGGGATTGCTCCCTATCATTTCTGTCGGATTAATTACACTTTGTGTTTTATTGGTAAAGAATCAAATTCTAACTGGTTACCCTTTATTCCCTTTACAACAGTTACAACTCATAGAAACCGATTATAGTTTACCAAAAGAATATCAGGAATTTTTCTTTACTATGAATAAAGCGTATGCTTACCATATTAGTTATCAAGAGTACACTTCCCTTTCTGTTTGGGAGCGCTTTAAAGCTTGGTTGTTCTTGCCCAAACTTCACGGTTATTTTAATCAGTTAATCATTCTTTTATTAGTTATTTTTCCCTTTTTCATTTTAAAATCGAAACAGAAAAAACCACTATTTTTTATTTATAGTTTAGCCATTCTTCAATTAGGGATTTTATTTTTCACTTCCCCACAATACCGGTTCTTTTTAGTTTTTATTTTAGTACTTTCAGGACTTCTTTTTTTTATTTACTTTCAGCAGAAGAAAATCTTAAAAATACTCTTAATCGCAGGAATTTCATTCAGTTGTTTTCCTTTGTTTTTTTCACTTCAGTACAATCAATTCACCAATAATCAGCTTATTCAACAGAGTAGTAGTTTCAAATTAAATAATATTATTTATCCGCATAAAAATTCTAAATACGATTACGTTTACAAAGCAGAACAATTAGAAAACCTAAACTATCAAAACCCGGTAAATATTGACTTTCTCTGGATTACAGGTGACGGAAAACTTCCTGCCATAAAAAAAGAGCAAATCGAGTATTTTAAAAAGAATTTTCATATCATTCCGCAGCTACGAACCGGAAAATTAGAAGACGGTTTTTATGCTAAACCCATCGAAAATTTTGAAGATGAATAAAAAAGAGCTCCAAGAATTTCTAGACTTTAAAACAGAACAATACAACCAACCAGAATTTATTGAGACAGATCCTATTCAAATTCCACACTTATTTTCTAAAAAGGAAGACATTGAAATTTCTGGATTCCTTACCGCAACCATCGCTTGGGGAAATCGTAAAAGCATTCTTAAAAATGCCCGAAATTTAATGGAACTATTGGATATGAGTCCCCATGAATTTGTTCTCAATTTTAAAGAAGAAGAATTAGATAGATTTCAAGGCTTTGTCCATAGAACCTTTAACGAAATTGACTTGCATTATTTTCTTAGTTCACTACAACACATTTATAAAAATCATGGAGGATTGGAAGAGGTTTTCAGCCAACATTCTACTCCTACTTCCACCCAACAAGCCATTCACGAATTCAAAAAAGTTTTTTTTGAACTTCCACATTTAAAAAGAACCCAGAAGCATGTAAGCGATCCTTTAAAAAATTCTGCCGCCAAACGAATCAATATGTATTTACGATGGATGGTTAGAGATGATAACAAAGGGGTAGATTTTGGAATTTGGAAAAATATCTCACCAGCAGCACTTTCCTGCCCATTAGATGTTCATAGTGGTAATATTGCCAGAAGACTAAAATTACTCAAAAGAAAACAAAATGACGCCAAAGCCTTAATTGAATTAGATACCAATTTACGGAAATTGGACGTTCAAGACCCTGTAAAGTATGATTATGCTTTATTTGGGATTGGTGCTTTTGAAAAAGACTTTCTAAAATAAGTTATAAATGTTAAAAAAATTGTAATTTTACATCTGTTTTTTTATTAATTGCTATGATCAAACCTTGTTTACCAGCTAACGAAGCTAAACGATTAAAAGCACTAAAGGAGCTGAAAATCATTGATACCGTTCCCGAAAAGGAGTTTGATGATATTAGTGAACTTGCTTCTTATGTTAGCAATTCTCCTATTGCGCTTATTACTTTTATTGAAGAAGAACGACAATGGTTTAAATCTCGTATTGGCATAGATATGTGTGAAAGTAGCAGAGACTTATCTTTTTGTGGCCATGCTATTTTAAAACCTCAGGAGATAACCATTATCGAAAATGCTCGATTAGATGAAAGGTTTAAGGGAAATCCACTCACAGAATCAAAAGATGCTCCGATTATTTTCTATGCCGGAGTACCACTTACCGATAAATATGGAAATGCATTAGGTACTTTGTGCATTATCGACCATGAACCTAAAAAATTAAACGAGCATCAAATAAAAGCTCTAAAAACGCTCGCTCAACAAGTAGTAAAACTATTAGAGCTTCGGGTAAGAAATGATTATTTAGAGGAAACTGAAAAAACTTTACGGGAACGTAATGAATTGTTGAAAAATTTTGCCGGTGTGGTTTCTCATGATATGAAAATGCCATTGGCCAATATGATTGTGACTTCTGATTTATTAAAAGAAAAATATAGTGCACATTTAGATGAAAAAGCCCACGAGTATCTAAAATACCTTAAACAATCTTCCCTTACTTTAAGCGATTACATTACTAAAATCTTAGCGCACTATGAAACCGATAAACTTTCTCCTAGAGAGGAAGAAGATCAGTTTGATATCCATCATTTACTGGAAGAAATCGTTGATTTACTAAATATAACAGAAGATTGCGAAATTAACTTCCCGGAAAATAACCTGGATCTAATTTGCAATCGCGTAGCCTTAGAGCAAATTCTACTTAATTTATTGAGCAATAGCCTCAAATACAACGACAAAGAAAAAATTTTAATAGATATTAGCTGTGAAGAACAAAAAGATGTCTATTATTTTAGCGTGAACGATAATGGTATGGGAATTCCACAAGATAAACAAAAAGATATTTTTGAATTATTTGCTACTATCGATCAGATCGATAGAAATGGAAATAGAGGCAATGGAATAGGCCTTTCTACCGTTCAAAAACTAGTCAACAGTTTAGGTGGCGAAATTCAAGTAAAATCTATTATAGGAAAAAGTACCAGCTTTACATTTAGCATCGAAAAACCCATCCAACAAAAAACCGCTTAATAAATAGGCAACTATAGGTTAACTTTAAGTTTCATTTTCTATATTTGAACATCTTATAGAAAATAAGAAATGCTGTTTAAAAACCCGCAAATTCTTTACGCACTTTTTTTACTGGTTATCCCTATTCTTGTTCACCTTTTTCAGCTAAGAAGGTTTAAGAAAGAATATTTTACCAATGTAAAATTTCTAAAAAAAGTACAATTACAAACCCGTAAAAGTTCTCAAATAAAAAAGTGGCTTACACTTTTAGCACGTTTGTTGGCTTTAGCTTGTTTAATTATTGCATTTGCTCAACCTTATTTCCCTTCCTCCCAACAAACTTTAAAAGAAAAAGAAACAGTTATCTATTTAGATAATTCGTTTAGCATGCAGCAAAAGGGACAACAAGGAGAATTGCTAAAAAAAGCCATTCAAGATTTACTTACCCAAATTCCCGAAGGGGAAACCTTTACCTTACTCACTAACGACCAAACTTATAGCAAAACAAACTTAGAAGAAATTAAACCCGAATTACAACAAATTAGTTACTCTTCTACTCCAACCCGTTTAAAAACTACCTATTTAAAAGCTTTAAACCAGTTTAGCAAAGATTCTAGTACGCTGAAAAAATTTGTAGCCATTTCAGATTTTCAGCAAAAAGATATGGATGGTTTTTCTGCTGAAAAGAATATTGAAAACACCTTTATTCAGTTACAACCGGAAACTAATTTTAATGTGAGTATCGATTCGGTGTTTATAAAAAATCAGAACCTAGATAATATTGAACTACAAGTCAATTTATCGGCAACTTCTACGACTGAAGAAATTTTCCCTGTTAGCTTGTATAATGGAACTCATTTAATGGCAAAAAGCAGTATTGGTTTCGAAGAAAAAAACAAAGCTTCCACTACGTTTAGCGTTCCTAACAATGAAAACATAGATGGCGTTATACAAATTTTGGACGATCATCTTCAATTTGATAACCGCTTGTATTTTTCACTTCAACAAAATGAAAAAATTAATGTCATTGCCTTAAACGGAAGTGATGATAGTTTTCTAAAAAAGATTTATACAGAAGCTGAATTCAATTTTATTTCGGTTGCTGAAAATCAAATTGATTACAATCAACTGGAAAACCAGAATTTAATTGTGCTTAATGAATTAAAAAGTATTCCTTCCGGATTAGGTTCTATTCTTCAAAAACACATAGAAAATGGTGGATTTGTCACAATAATTCCTTCTTTAGAAAGTAATCTTACTTCCTATCAAACACTTTTCAATTTGCTTCAACTTGGCAATTTCAACCCAAAAATTGAACAGGAACTAAAGATCACGCAGATTAATTTCAATCATCCTCTGTATGAACATGTATTCAATAAAAAAGTTTCCAATTTTGAATATCCCAAAGTATATAGCTATTACCCAACAACTAGTAACGACAATATTTTAAGCTTTAGCAATGGTTCAGCTTTTCTAAGTTTATCAAATAAAACCTATCACTTTTCAGCCGCAATCAATAAAGAAAATAGCAATTTTAAAAATTCGCCATTAATTGTCCCTACTTTTTATAATATGGCGAAACAAAGTTTACAACTACCCAAATTGTATTATCTGAGCGGACAAAATAATACGGTAGAAATTGCCACCGCATTACAAGAAGACCAAGTAATTAAAGTGAAGGATAGTACGTCTACTTTTATTCCATTACAAAGAAAATACAGCAATAAAGTTAATTTAACGTTTAACACACAACCCCAAAAGGCGGGAACTTATAGCTTACAGGCTAACGATAAAACCCTAAAAAAAATCAGTTTTAATTACCATAGAAAAGAAAGTAATTTAAATTATGCTGAACTTTCTGATGTTGAAAATAGTAAGCAAAGCGAAAGTATTTCAAACTTCTTTACGGCAGAGATTAATGCAAATGAAATGAACTTTCTTTGGAAATGGTTTGTTATTTTTGCCCTAATATTTTTAATTACTGAATTTTTATTACTGAAGTTTCTTAAATAAAACCCATCAATGAAAATCCTTATCAAAGCTGCGACAATTGTTAATTCTGAAAGTGCACATCACCTTAAAAAGGTAGATATTTTAGTTAACGATGGAAAAATTGAAGCAATTGATAAATCTATTTCTACCAAAGCAGATCAAGTAATTGAAAAAGAAAACCTTCATGTTTCTTTGGGTTGGTTTGATAGCAGCGTAAGTTTTGGAGAACCAGGTTACGAAGAGCGGGAAACGTTGGACAACGGAATGAAAACCGCCGCTAAAAGTGGTTTTACAACGATTCTTTTGAATCCAACTACCCAACCTGTTGCCGATAATAGTTCGACCATTAGTTTTTTAATTAGCCATCAAGGAAAACACGGAGTTCAATTAGCTCCGGTAGGAACCTTAACCAAACATGCAGACGGAGTAGATTTAGCGGAACTTTACGATATGAAAAATGCCGGCGCGGTAGCTTTTTCAGATTATAAAAAACCTGTCAAGAATCCCAACTTACTGAAAATTGCTTTACAATACACGCAAAATTTTGACGGATTGGTACAATCATTTCCGCAGGAGAATGCGATTGCCAGAAACGGATATGTACACGAAGAATACCAAAGTACACAATTGGGATTAAAAGGAATCCCTTCGTTTGCAGAAGAACTTCAGATTAGTAGGGATTTATTTATTTTAGAATATACCGGCGGAAAACTTCATATCCCTACAATTTCAACTGAAAAATCTGTTCAGCTTATTAAAGAAGCTAAAAAGAATGGTTTAGATGTAACTTGTAGCGTAGCAATTCATAATTTATTATTAACCGATGAAAAGCTACAAGGATTTGATGCCAACTACAAAGTTACTCCTCCATTACGAACCGATAAAGACCGAAAAGCTTTACTAAAAGCGGTTAAAGACGGAACCATAGATATGGTCACCACCGACCATATGCCTATTGATATTGAACAGAAAAAAGTAGAATTTGAAAATGCTGCTTTTGGAACCATTGGATTGGAGACAGCCTTTGCTGCTTTAAACAAACTTTTACCAACAGAGAAAGCCATTAAAGTTTTAACCCAGGGTCGGGAACGTTTCCACCTAGAGACTCCCAAACTCGAAATTGGCCAAAAAGCCAATTTAACACTGTTCAACCCTGAAAGCAATTTTACTTTTGAAAAAAACCATATTCTTTCAACCTCAAAAAATTCTATGTTTTTAGGGGAAAAATTAAAAGGAAAAGTATACGGTATTTTAGCTAACCACCAATTAACGCTATCCTAATGTCAACTACAGAACAAATAAGAGAAGGAAAATCTACGGCTATTGTTGCTTACCTTACCATTATTGGAGCGATCATCGCTATTTTCATGAACAGCGAACCTAAAAATCAATTTGCAAGTTTTCACATTAAACAAGCTTTAGGTATACATATTTTATATTTTTTGTTGGTTGCTTTAATTAGCGGTTTTGATAGTTGGTTAATTTCTGTTGCTTTTTGGATATTTGTATTTATCCTTTGGGTATATGGCTTTATTGGAGCTATTCAAGGTAGAAAAACAATTGTACCCTTGGTAGGAGAATATTTTCAAAAATGGTTTAAAAATCTAGCGTAATGATCACTAAAAATCTTTCTTTAGAACACCTCATTAAACCTTCCAGCTTAACAGAAAAAGCTCCGGTAATTATTATGCTTCACGGCTATGGCAGTAATGAAAACGACTTGTTTTCTTTTGCAGGTGAATTACCTGAAGAATACCTTATTGTTTCAGCAAAAGCTCCCCTAGCTATGCAACCTTACGGCAATGCTTGGTATGAAATTAATTTTGATGCTTCCCAAAATAAATTTACGAACGACGAACAAGCCATTGAATCGCGTGAACTAATCGTAAAGTTTATAGATGAAGTAGTTGAAAATTATCACGCAGATCCTGAACAGGTAATCCTTCTAGGTTTTAGTCAAGGTGCTATTTTAAGTTATGCGGTAGCGCTGTCTTATCCTGAAAAAATTAATAAAGTTGTCGCGTTAAGCGGTTACATTCATTCTGCTATTTTTAAGCAAGGTTACGAAAACAACGATTTTTCGAAATTAAAAATTTATGGTTCACACGGAAGTGTAGATCAAGTAATTCCGGTAGAATGGGCTCGAAAAAATAAACCTTTCTTAGAAAATTTGGGTATCGACTATAAATATTCAGAATTTCCCGTGGGTCACGGTGTAAATCCACAAAATTTTATGGAATTTAAAAACTGGTTAGCTAAAAATTAATTAGGATATAAAAAGCCATCGCCTACTTCAAAAGAAAGAGAACCGTCATCTTCTATAAAATAATTCACTAAAGCTTGGCCCCAGTAGGTACCATCGGTAAATTCAATGATTACCCAACGATGGTTAATAATTCTCAAACCATTAATCCGCATAAAGCCGCCATTCATTCCGGCAAAAGGAACTAACTCATTATTTGCATCAGCTTTGTTTTTAGAGAAAATATCGCTCTCCAATTTAGTTTTAAAATCATCTATATTATAGCCCAATTCTTCTATATACATTTTGGCTTTATCATCGCTTTCTAATGAATAACCATCTTGTGAAGAAGCTGTAACACTTGTATTTTGAAGGGAATCCTTGGTTTGTTCTAATGCTTCCACTTTTTCTCTTAAAGATCCTATTTTAGCTTCTTGCATTTCAAATGTTTTCTTGGAATTGGCATATTGAAATATGATGTAAAGTACCGCAAATAAAAACAGGTACATAAAAAGTTTGCTCTTCATCTAAATTGTGATTTTTAAATTATCGTAAGCCAAAAACACGTTTTCCGGTAGCTCCTTCTCTACTTCTTCATGAAAACCCATTAAATGACTAATATGTGTTAAGTAAGCTCTTTCGGGGTTTATTTTTCTAATAAAATCTAAGGCTTCTTCTAAGTTAAAATGAGATAAATGAGGTTCTTTTCGCAACGCATTTACGGTTAAAACTTTTACCCCTTTCAACTTTTCCAGTTCCTCCTCATCTATGGTTTTAGCATCGGTCACGTACGCAAAATCTCCCAATCTAAAGGCATATACCTGCAATTTATGATGCCATACATTTACGGGAACTACTTCTAGATTCCCTATTTGAAAAGGATTATCGTTTAACTCTACAATAGCTAATGTGGGAGTTCCGGGATATTTATTGACGGTTTCAAAAACATAATCAAACCGCTTTTTCAACGCTTTAATTACTCGTGGATGCGCATATACCGAAATATCACCTTGTTTAAAATAAAATGGACGTACATCGTCTAGACCAATAATATGATCGTTATGTTCGTGAGTGAGCAAAATACCATCAATTTTCTCAACTTTATTTGCCAACATTTGTTGCCTAAAATCAGGTCCACAATCTACCACGTAGGTATAATTCTCCCATTCTACTAAAATTGAAACGCGCAAACGCTTATCTTTAGGATCGTTGCTTAAGCAGACCGGATGGTCGCTTCCTATAATTGGAATCCCCTGTGAAGTGCCTGTTCCTAAAAATGTTATTTCCAAAAGCAAAAATTTATCACAAAAGTAATTATATTTTTTTGTTTAACCGTCAAATCATTACCTTTGAAAGTACGTAACAAACACAATTAAATCTTTAATTTGCTATGCCAATTACAATAATGGGCGATAAGGAATTCGAAAACGTTCCTTCAATAAAAAGTAAAGCACTCCGTATAAATTTAAACGAAAATATTTACGGTACTTTTGCCGAAATCGGTGCCGGCCAAGAAACGGTTAGAAATTTCTTTAGGGCAGGAGCTGCTTCGGGTACCATCGCAAAAACGATGAGTGCTTACGATAAAGATTTTAGCGATGCCATTTATGGGATTGAAGATGACAGAAGATATGTTACTGAAGCGAGGTTAAAAAAAATGCTTTCACACGAAATGCGGCTCATTGAAGAACGCATGGATCGGGAAAAACACCCCAAGAAACTTTTCTTCAGCTTTGCTAATACGGTGGCTACCATAGATTTTGCCAAAAAATACAAAGGTCACGGTTGGGTAGGAATACGTTACCAAGTAAGACCGGATGAAGATTATAATGAAATTATTCTTCACCTCCGTTTTCACGAAAACGATGCCCGTTTACAGCAAAACACCTTGGGAATACTTGGAGTAAACCTCATCTACGGAGCTTATTACAAATACGATAATCCTAAAAAACTCTTACGCTATTTATACGATCATATCGATAAAGATCAGTTAGAAATAGACACCATTAACTTTTCAGGTCCAAGATTTGAAAAAGTAGATAACCGCCTGATGAGTTTACAACTAGTAAAGAATGGAATGACCGAAGCGGTCATGTTTGCTCCTGATGGTAATAATGTGCTACCGGCAAGAATACTTTACAAGAAAAACGTACTTGCGTTAAGAGGGAGTTTTAGACCGGTAACTAAAGTAAATATGGACATTTATAAAAATGCGCTAGATTTATTTTTAAAAGAAAACCGGGTACAAGAGGAAAATACAGTTAGTATTTTTGAAATTACCTTATCTAACCTGCGTTCGGAAGGAGAGATTGATGAAAAAGATTTTATGGACCGTGCCAAATTACTTTGTGCTCTTGGCCAAACGGTTATGATTTCAAACTTCCAAGAATATTATAAAGTTGTTGAATATTTCTCTCGTTATACCAAACAACGTATGGGACTAGCGATGGGTGTGAACAATTTAGTCGATATTTTTGATGAAAAATACTATCGCCATTTAAGCGGTGGAATTTTGGAAGCTTTTGGTAAACTGTTCTTTAAAGACTTAAAAGTTTACCTATATCCTTTAAAAGACAAACATACCGGAGAAATTACCGATAGCGATAACCTAAAAGTTCATCCGCGTATGAAAGAATTATACAAATTCTTTAAGTACAATGGTAAAGTAGTAGATATTAAAGATTACGATCCTACGATTATGGATATTTTCTCTCGTGAAGTTTTACAAATTATTTCTGACGGGGAAGATGGATGGGAAGAAATGTTGCCTGAAAACACCGCAACAATGATAAAAGAACAAAACTTATTTGGATACCAAGAAAAAAAGGATAGAAAGTTAGCGCAAGAAGCTAATTCTCAGAAATAAAATCAAATAGTTTATATTTTAAATAAGAAAAGCTCCCAAATTGGGAGCTTTTTTAATATCATCTCATCCCTAATCTCTTCTAAACTTAGCTGTCTCTTCAAAAACATGTTCTAAAATCGCTTTTTCTTCTTCTGAAAATTCGATAGCACGTCTTGCCATTACTTTTTCGGCTACCTCAAAAGCTTTATTGGTTTTGTAAGTGGTGGTTCCACTGCTTCCTCCCCAACTAAAACTCGGTACAAAATTTCTAGGGAAACCAGCACCAAAAATATTGGCACTAACCCCAACAACAGTTCCGGTGTTAAACATGGTATTAATTCCGCATTTAGAATGATCACCCATCATCAAGCCACAAAACTGCAATCCTGTTTTTGCAAAACCTTCGGTTTCATAGCTCCATAGTCTTACCTCAGCATAGTTATTTTTTAAATTGGAATTATTGGTATCTGCTCCCAAATTACACCATTCACCCAAAACAGAATTTCCTAAGAATCCATCATGACCTTTATTAGAATACCCCATAATCACTGAATTATTCACTTCTCCCCCAACTTTACTATGAGGTCCCACAGTAGTTGGTCCATAAATTTTTGCTCCCATTTTTAAGGTAGCGTGTTCACAAAGCGCAAAAGGTCCACGAACACTACAAGCTTCCATGACTTCAGCATCTTTACCAATATAAATAGGTCCATTACTTGCATTTAAACTAGCGATCGTAAGTTTTGCTCCATCTTCTACAAAAATGCGTTCTTTATTTACACAAAAAACGGAATCCGGTATTTCAGCTGATTCCCGGTCTTTAGTTAACCAATAAAAATCAAATTCAATGGCGTCTCCGTTTTTAGAAAAAATATCCCAGGTATTTTCAATAAAAAGGGGTTCTTCTTCTACTTCAATCGTCTCAAAATTTTCTAAATCTACTTCTTCCCCTTCCGCCGTGATAAAAGCGATATAGGTATCTTGATGCACAATCACTTGATTAGACTTCAAGTTTTTGATTTGCTGAAGTAAACTTTCTGAAGGAAAATAAGCACCATTGATCATCACGTTGGTTTCCATCTCGACCATAGGCCATTTTCCAGATAAATAATCTTCTGTAACTGTAGTGGTGGTAGCTTCTAACAACAATTCCCATTTTTCACGGATGGTTAAAATACCTACGCGAATATCGGCAACCGGACGCGTATACGTGAATGGTAATAATTTATTTCTTGAATCTCCGTCAAAGAGTATATAATTCATAATAGTTAGTTTTAGGGACGAATTTAAAAAGTTAGACGCAAATTAATCTTGGCAAGCTTGTTTTTTTCGGGTATCTACGATAGAAATAATTTTCCAAGCTTTATCGGTATAGATCAATTGAAAATTATTTACTCCGCAATGACTTAATTCCCCATTCAAATAAAACTCATAAGGCACCCAAACATTGGCCAAATAACCATCGGTTTGGACTTCCAACAAGCCTAATCGCTCTTCAAAGTCAACTTCTGCAGGTATAGTGGTCATCGATTTTACAAATTCTTCATAACTATCGGTATTTATGACCATTTTTCCTTTGGCATTTTTAGCGATTGATTTTAACTGAACATCTTCAAAAGCATAGGTTTTTAATTTTACACTATCCTGCTCATGAAAAGCCTTAAAAAAGGCTTGCACCATGGCTTTCGCAGAATCTTCTTTCGATTGCGAAAATCCTGTAAATCCTATGGAAAATATAAGAAAAAAGTAAAAAAACCGCATATCGTTAATGTTTTGACGTTCGTGTACGAATTTAGTACTTTTACTTCAACAAAAAACAAGAAAATGTCAACTGCAAAAAAACAATATAAAAGAATTACGGTTAAATCGTTGGTAGAAATGAAAGCCAACAAAGAAAAAATATCGATGCTTACGGCCTACGATTATACGATGGCCAGCATTGTAGATGGTGCCGGTGTAGATGTAATTTTAGTAGGTGATTCTGCTGCCAATACGATGGCTGGTCACGAAACTACTTTGCCCATCACACTCGACCAAATGATTTATCACGCTTCTTCTGTAATTAGAGCGATCAACAGATCACTGGTGGTCGTCGATTTACCTTTTGGAAGTTACCAAAGTGATCCTAAAGAGGCGCTACGTTCTGCTATTAGAATTATGAAAGAAAGCGGTGGCCACGCGGTTAAACTGGAAGGTGGAAAAGAAATTAAAGAATCTATTAAACGTATTTTAAAAGCCGGTATTCCCGTGATGGGACATTTAGGCTTAACTCCACAATCTATCTATAAATTTGGAACCTATACGGTTAGGGCCAAAGAAGAGGAAGAAGCTGAAAAATTAAAAGCCGATGCAAAAATGCTCGAAAGAATTGGCTGTTTTGCTGTAGTTTTAGAAAAAGTCCCTGCCAAATTAGCCAAAGAAGTAGCCGAGAGCATTTCTATTCCTGTGATTGGTATTGGTGCCGGGAATGGAGTTGACGGACAAGTTTTGGTAATTCACGATATGTTGGGAATGACTCACGAGTTTAACCCACGTTTCTTACGTCGTTACCTAGATTTACATACCGAAATGACCAATGCTTTTAAAGCTTATCATAAAGATGTAAAATCGGGTGATTTTCCCAATGAAAATGAACAATACTAAGCTATGAAAAATAACTTAGGTAAAATGATGAGCCTAGATCTCTATTTCTCTTCACTTTCTACCAATGAATATCAGCAACTCGCACCGGAGATAGAAGTTAACAATACCGCTACTCCATTGCTAAGCTGGGATATTTATAGTGAGCATTCTTCTAAACGACTTGCAGAGATTAGAAAACAAAGGGAAATAAAGTCTTTTTTTGAATTTGCTAACAAATTTCAGTTTCAAAATAATTTCAAACAGATTTTCTCTGCCCATGATTTTGAAGCTTTAGTGGTCACTAATACAGCAAAAAAAATTGTTTGGGCTTCTACTGGATTTAAGAAAATGACGGGCTACAGTAAAAAATTTGTCATTGACAAATCCCCTGATTTTTTACAAGGTGAACAAACTTCAGCAGAAACAAAAGCTAGAATCAAAAAACATATCTTAGCTAATCAGCCTTTTTCTGAAACGCTTATCAATTACAAAAAAGACAACACCCCTTACCGCTGTCGGTTAGATATTTTCCCTTTATATACTAAAAAAACCACCCATTATTTAGCTCTTGAAAAACAAATAAGATGAACAAAGAACAGAGAATAGAAAACTCTAAAACGACCATATTTAAAGCTGTTTTCCCAAATACTACCAATCATTACGACACCTTATTTGGAGGAACGGCAATGCAATTAATGGATGAAACCGCTTTTATTACTGCCACTCGTTTTAGCCGTCAACAAATGGTCACCGTAAGTAGTGATAAAATAGATTTTAAAAAACCAATCCCTGCAGGAACGATTATTGAACTTACAGGAAAAGTAACTTATTTAGGAAGCACCAGTTTAAAAGTTAGAGTAGATATTTTCGTGGAAGAAATGTATTCTGAAAGTAGGGAAAAAGCTGTTTCCGGGGAGTTCACTTTTGTTGCCATAGATGAAGACAAGAATCCTGTAAAAATTCTATAATGCTAACAGCGGCCCAATCTATTATAAAAAAACTAGCCCTTGAACCTCATCCGGAAGGCGGTTATTTTAAAGAAACTTACCGAAGTGAAGGTGAAATCTCAGAAAATCAGCTTCCTGATGTATTTAAGGGAAATCGTAATTATTCCACTTGTATATATTTTTTATTGACATCAGAAACTTTTTCGGCTTTTCACAAAATCAACCAAGAGGAAATTTGGCATTTCTATAAAGGAGATGCCATTCAATTAGTAATGATTTCTGAAGAAGGAGAACTTTCTGAAGTAATTATTGGCAATGATATTGAAAATGGCGAGCTGCCACAATTTGTGGTTCCTAAACATTACTGGTTTGCCGCTAAGGTAATTCAACCTGAAAGCTATGCATTGACAGGTTGTACAGTAGCTCCGGGTTTTGATTTTAAAGATTTTACACTTCCTACTCGCCAAGAACTTATCGATAAATTTCCGCAGCATCAAGACCTCATCACAAAATTCACACACCACTAATGGAACGTTTAGAAAATCCTTTTACAATTCCGTTGCTTATTTGTGGGATGATTTTTTTCGTAGTTGGCTTACTGTTGCTTTTCTTCCCACCCAAAAAAATAAATTCCCTATACGGTTATCGTACCCCCAACTCAATGAAATCTCAGGAACGCTGGGATTTTTCTCAAAAATATTCTTCTAACCTTATGTGGAAATGCGGTGTGGGAATAGCACTACTTTCTTTATTGGGATTAGTATTACCCGATTGGAGCTCTTCCACACAATCGGTATTGGTAGTTTTTGTACTTTTAGTTCCAATCATTATAATTTTCTGGAAAACTGAAAAAGCGATTAAAAATAAATTTGAATAATCCTCAAGGAAGAGTACAAGCATTTCTGCTGGTCAATAACCTTGCCTTTATCGCCGGAATCATGTTCAGTTTTAAACTCTGGATTACCCGGAGGAATTTTCCGGTCATTCCACTTTTCGATTTTATTCCGGAATTCTCAACTTCTTTTAATCTCATTCCGGTTATTGTACTCATCGCTCTTTTAGCAATTCAAATTATTTATAAAAAGCCATTTATTTTTCTTTTATCAATCTTAACTATCGGCTTTTTATTGGTTCAAGATGCCATGCGTTGGCAACCTTGGGTGTATTTATATACTGTTTTTATAATTCCCTTTTGCTTCAAAAAAATTAAGGCTTCACAAGTCCTCAGCTTTTTTCAGATAATATTGATAGGAGTTTATTTTTGGAGCGGTCTCTATAAATTAAATTCAGGATTTACAGAAATCATTTTCCCTAAAATGATACTTCAAGTATTGCATATTAACTTATCGAAATACAGTTATTTAGGCTATTTTATTCCTATAACTGAACTTCTGGTTGCTGTTGGTTTTGTAATAAAGAAAACCCGAAACATTGCTTTTTACTTGGCAGCTTCCACCCATCTTTTAATTCTTGTTTGGCTTTCGCCAATTGGCGGAAATACTAATAGCGTTATCATTCCTTGGAATATCGCGATGATCGTTTTTACCTATTTATGTTTTTATAAAAATGAAATCGAAGTATTCACTAAGCCCCAAACGCTAAAAAAACCCTTAACCCTAATTGCCTTTATCATTATTTTACTTCCCGGACTTTATAAAGTCGGGTATTGGCCTTACTATTTTTCATTTCAACTTTATTCGGGACAGGGGCAAAGTTCCTACATTTCACTTCCCGACAAGCAGCTTCTTGAACAGCATCCTAATTTTATAAATGCTTGTTATCCTTTTAAAGAATTTCCGCAAAAAAATATAGTTAAACTAAGCTATTGGTCTTATTTTGAACTGAATGTCCCTACGCCACCTGACACTAAAATTTATCACGCAGTTATGAAAGATTTCTGCAACAACTATCCTGAAGTCGAATTTTACCATTGTGCTACTATAGAAGCTTCTGAAAACTGTAAAAAACTAACGTGTGACGATTCAGAAATTCCACTTACATTTGAAAATTAAAAACTGAAGTGAAAAAAGAACATTCCCATAAAGACAACCTGAAAGTCATCTACGAAGACAATCATTTGATAGTGGTAAATAAACGCGCGGGTGATATTGTTCAAGGTGATAAAACCGGGGACAAGCCTCTGAGTGAAGTTGTGAAAACCTTTTTAAAAGAAAAGTACAACAAACCGGGAAATGTATATTTAGGGGTGGTTCATCGCTTAGATCGTCCCACTACCGGAATTGTTTTATTTTCTAAAACTTCAAAAGCTTTACCAAGGCTTAACAAACTATTTTCTGAAAAGAAAACCGCTAAAACCTATTGGGCTTTGGTAAAGAATGAACCGCCAAAATCAAAAGATACTTTAGTTCATTATTTAAAACGCAACCCAAAGCAAAACAAATCTTACGCCCATAAAAATGAAGTACCGGATAGTAAAAAGGCGATTCTTCATTATCAAGTCATTAAAAAGCTGGATAATTATTTTTTACTGGAGATCGATTTAGAGACCGGAAGACATCACCAAATCCGTAGTCAACTATCAGCCATTGGCTGTCCCATCAAGGGCGATTTAAAATATGGTTTTGATAGAAGTAACAAAGACGCCAGCATCCATTTACACGCCAGAAAACTTAGTTTAGTACATCCTGTACAAAAAGAAGAAATTACTTTTGTAGCTCCGTTACCTGATGAACCGCTTTGGAAAGCTTGTGAGTAGAAAATATTCTACTTTCTTTTTTACATCACCCAAAAAAGAGACAAAAAAAGCCTAAGGCTACGATGAAAATAGAAGGCCGTCAATTCGAGTGGAAATCGGTTAAGCTTGTTGTACCGAAGCTACTATTTTGAGAATATTCCGATACGAGTTTTCTTAAAATTAACTCCATGAGCTCTCCATGAAATTGAAAAATTTTACATTCAACTTAAATTATTTCAATTGCTGAATGGCATTTTCTAGCAAAGCTTCCATCACGGCATAGCCTTTTTTATTGGGATGAACGCCATCTTCTGCATATTCAGCATTTAACGATAGATCTTTCATTACCATGGCCTTGTAATAATCCACGTAAGGAAGCTTGTGTTTTTTGGTATAGGCTGAAAGTAAATCATTCAACTGAATAATTTTTTCTTTCGGATGAATGTTTGGGTTCCAAGGAAAAGCAGCTGCAGGTAAAACCGAACATAAAATCACTTGAATATTGTTGGCCTGAGCTAATTCGACCATCGAAACAATATTCCCAAAAATAGTTTCCACTGTGGTAGGCCCGGTATTTTCAGCAATGTCATTAATTCCGGCTAAAATTACCACCGCTTTGGGTTGTAAGTCAATCACATCCTGTCGAAAACGCAATAGCATTTGCGGAGTGGTTTGTCCGCTAATTCCTCGGTCTATATATGGATGTTCACTAAAAAACTGCGGCCGAAGGTCTTTCCAGAATTGGGTAATGGAATTCCCCATCAACACCACGTGGTCATTCATAGGTATTTGCTCACTCAAAGCTTTATTCTCTTTTGAATAAAATTTCAAATTTGCCCAATCTTTTTGTTGTGCTTTTGCCATCGTACACATAAATACTAAGATGAATATTAGTTTACTTTTCATATTGTTTTAATTGAAATTCAATCGCATCGCCTTGCTTTTTTTGAGCCAATAGGTTGATACTTTCTTCGGTAAGTTGAAAAATTCGAGGATAACCACCTGTTGTTTGGGCATCCCGCATAAGGATTATTAAATTTCCGCCGGGCGTAAACTGCACGGTCCCGGGCAATACAGGCTGCGTTAAAATAGAGGGAAGCTCATTCTCCAGTTTTTCTTCTAATTGATACGCCATCCGGCTATTGTTTTTGGAAATACTGAATTTCTTCGTCAATAATTCACCTTTTAATTCTTCCGGAAGACGATGAAACTCAGGTCCCGGAAAAACTTCTAATTGCGAAGATTCATATTTTTCAGCTTCAAACTTAATATGGGCAAAAGCCTTTTCTTTCTCGCCTTTATACTCAGCTACTTTCAATTCATCATCTTTTCTCAACAGCCCCGAACTTGTAACCGGTTCGTACATACTTCTACTTTCCAATTTCTTTTCTGTAAGAAAACCTCCTTTTACCGCTAAATAAAGCCTTGTCCCTTTCGTTATTTGCTTTAGTTGAAGTACATCTCCATTTTTTACTTCAAAGGGTTTTAAAAGCGCTAATTTTTCATCATTTAAAGTAACTACGGCTTCCAAACCAACCAAGGCTACCAACATTTCTTCCTGAAATTGTAAAGTTGGCCCCATAAGGGTAGTTTCCATGACGGCTTCATATTGGGTATTACCAACCAGTAAATTGGCAATTTTAGCAGCGTACCGATCCATAACGCCACTTTGCGGAACTCCGTATTGTGCATAACCGGTTCTCCCAAAATCCTGAATACTGCTTAACAATCCCGGTTGTATCACTTTAATGCTCATACACTTCTTTTTTTAATTGATAAGTTCCTTGATTAACTTCTTGCTGAATCGTTTGATAATCTTCCATACTTACCGCTTCAAATTTTAATTTATCACCGGCTTGAAAAGGGGAAGGTTTTTGCTGATTAACCTCAAAAATCGGGACAGGACAATTGCCAATAAGTTGCCATCCGCCGGCAGAGATTTGAGGATAAATTCCGGTCTGTTTTTCACCGATTCCAACGGCTCCTTTTTCAACCTTTAAACGGGGGGATTTTTTTCGGGAAATATGGAGCTTTTCATCGAGTCCGCCGAGGTATAAAAATCCGGGTAGAAAACCTTTAAAAAAAATCGTATAATTGGGCTGCGTATGTAACTGAATAATTTCTGAAATCTCTAATTGATTTTGTTGACTTAGCTCTTCCAAATCCAATCCGAATTTTTGGTCATAACATACGGGAAGGCTGAATTGGTAAAATTGGAGATGCGCCTTTTTTCGCTGTGAATCCATCAACTTTTCCACTACTGAAATTTCACGATAAATATTATTTATAGTTGAACTGTAATTTATTAATAATGAATTATATGTATTTATTACCTCAACCTTTACTTTAGTATAGTTTTGTTGGATGTTGTTTTTCAACTGAAGAAGGTGGTACAGTAAATTTTCGTCGATATTTTCTTGCCACGAGAGTAATATCGCTTGCTTTCCTAAGGGTTGAATCAGGGGTTTTTCAAACTTCATTTTCTATCTTATTTTGATATGTTTAGCTTCTAATTTTTCACGCAAATAATTCAAAATTTCTACGGAATTCCGGGTATCACTATGAAGGCAAATTGTATCGAAATTTGCTTCTAAAAAAGGTCCATTTTCTACCTGTATTTTCCCTTCGGAAATCATTAAAAAAACGTGCTGAAAAACAGCTTCTTTTTCATGTAAAACAGCATTGTTTTTTGAACGGGAAACTAGACTAAAATCGGCTTCATAATTTCGGTCGGCGAAGCCCTCTTTCCAAGTGCTTAATTTAGATTTTGCCAAACGCTCAATAACTGATTTTGGTGGGGTAAATAAAATGAGGTTTTCATCTATTTCTTTTACGACTTCCATCACCAAGTTGGCCTTTTCTTCATCTTTAGCAATTTCGTTGTAAAGTGCTCCGTGAGGTTTTACATGATGTAACTTCCCCCCTAGCCTTTCGGTAATTGTTTTAACGGCTAAAATTTGGCTTTTAAGCGTACTTTTTAGTGCTACGGAGGAAATATCCATCGACTTCCTTCCGAAGTTTTCTTGATCGGGATAAGAAGGATGAGCGCCAATATTCACTTGATTGGCCAAGGCCAGTTGTACAGCGGTAGTGATACTTTCTTCATTTCCATAGTGACCGCCGCAGGCAATGTTGCACGAAGAGATTAAAGGCATAAGTTCAGCATCAAAAGCGCCACCTTCGGCTAAGTCACAGTTGAAGTCTATGGTGTTCATAAAGTTTATTTTTTCTTATTGACTTGCTTTGCTAATATATCGATTCTAAAATAATTTGATTGCTTAAAAGCAGCGTAAGCCTTTAATTTTGTTTTAGGCAGATTCAAGTTGAATACCTCTCTACTCCGTCTGCTTATTGGTGTGGCAAACTCGAGCTGACAAGAAAATATAATGGCCTGTTCGAGTGGTTTCCCGTAACGAAGTGAAAGGAAAATGTATCGAGAACAATTTCCTTTAACTTTAAAAAAATTCTCGATACAATTGTGGTTCGCTATCGCTATCTAAAATCACCTGAAGTGGACTAACAGTATTTATTTCGAAAAATTCAAAAAACTTCAAGTCAGTTCAAAATAGCTATCAACTCCGCCTGCTGGTGACAAGAGGTACTTCTCGATACAATTTTGGTTCGCTATCGCTACCCAAAATCAATCGAAATGACTTGTAAAACTTCACTTGAAATGATAATTTTAAAATACTAATTGTTTTCCCGTTGACTTAAGGCATAGATGGAAAAGGTTCCTAACCAGTGACCGCCTTCGTAAGAGTCTCCAAAAAGGTCTTTTAAAGAATGGGAAACGTGTTGGTCGCCAATTGGTTTTAAGTGTTTAAAATCGTCTTTATATTTGTTCGCTAAGTGGTAAAACACCCAAGCCCGACTATAATTTAATCCATCTAAATGCACGAGTTTTCCATCGGTCCTATCGGAAACCTCTCCGGGTGTGAGTTCAAAATCTTTGCTCATGAGTTGTGGCATAAAATCTTTTAACCACATTTTAAAGGTTTGCTCGGCCAACACACGTTGCATCAAATCGACTTCTTCCAAACAAGGTGATAAAAAGTCAAAACCGCTAGGTTCCCAGCCCAAAGGACAGTCATCATCTGATAAATAAAAATCTTTGGCGCGGGTAGTAATCAAATTCATCAACTTTTCATTGTTCATCGTTTTGGCATAATCGTAGGCGAACGTCATCCCAAAAGCAGTATTCTCGTGTTCTCCCACACGAATGGGATAATTCAGTTTTGGTAAAAATTCCATATAATTTTCCACAATCTGATTGGTCAAGGGTTGAAGGTTTTCTTCTAAAGGTCTCGCCAAAGAATCATTCCAAGTATGCAATTCTTCTGAAAGTTTCAACAACCAAGCCCAACCATAGGTACGCTCAAAAGATTTGTTATGCTTCTTTTTAAAATATTTTAATTCTTGCTGAATGTTTTCTTTAGAAAGGTGTTGTTGTAACTGTTCTTTAATTTCTTCTTTTTTATCTAAATCGGGAAATTGTTTTAATAAACTTACTAACGACCAATGTGCGTGTACGGCAGAATGCCAGTCGAAACATCCGTAAAATGCAGGATGAAGGGTATCTGGCGTTTGCAAATCTTTTTCAGAAGTTAAGGTGAACCCCGGTCGGTAAGGATATTTGGTACTGATGCATTCCAAAGGCAGTTTTACCAATTTATTGGCTTGAGTTAAGCTAAACTGCAAATCTTCCAAGGGCATTAATTCTTCCTTAATTTCTTCTACAATACTGGTATCTTCTTCTTTCAGCTCATTGGCTGGTTCAATATTGGTATCTCTCTTGTCTTTGCAAGCACATAAAGCAATTCCTAAACTTAAAAGTAGTATCTTTTTCATAATCTATTTATCCAAGCCATCCGTCGCGATCTAAGCTTCGGTACTGAATGGCTTCACTAATGTGGTTTCCTGTTATTTTTTCTGAATTTTCCAAATCGGCGATGGTTCGCGAAACTTTTAAGATTCGATCGTAAGCCCTTGCTGAAAGGTTTAAACGCTCCATCGCCGTTTTCAGCAATTGTTTAGAGGCTTCGTCCAATCCGCAAAATTCCCGAATTTGCTTCACGCCCATTTGAGCGTTGTAATGTACGTTTTTTAAATTTTTAAATCGATTGGTTTGAATTTTTCTTGCTTCGGTAACGCGTTCTCTAATCACCACGCTGCTCTCCCCTTTTCGGCCTTCACTTAGTTTCTCGAAGGGAACGGGAGTGACTTCAATATGAATATCGATCCTATCTAACAAAGGACCGCTAATTTTACTAAGGTAGCGTTGCATTTCTGCAGGAGACGAGGTGACCGGCGCATCGGGATCGTTAAAATACCCACCCGGACTTGGGTTCATACTCGCCACCAACATAAAACTGGACGGATAAGTCACGGTAAATTTCGCGCGCGAAATGGTGACTTCCCGATCTTCTAAAGGCTGACGCATCACTTCTAAGACCGAACGTTTAAATTCGGGCAGTTCATCTAAAAACAAAACGCCGTTGTGCGAAAGTGAAATTTCCCCGGGCTGTGGATAAGTTCCACCGCCCACTAAAGCCACATCTGAAATGGTATGGTGGGGACTTCGAAACGGCCGTGCTGCCATCAAACCTCCTAAATTGGAAGTTCTTCCTACAACACTATGTATTTTAGTAGTTTCTAAGGCTTCGTGTAAAGTCATAGGCGGCAAAATACTGGGCAAACGCTTGGCCAGCATGGTTTTTCCTGAACCCGGTGGGCCAATGAGAATGATGTTATGTCCGCCGGCAGCGGCAATTTCCATACAACGTTTAATGGACTCCTGCCCTTTTACATCGGCAAAGTCGAACTCGGGATGTTCTAAGTTTTCGTAGAATTGTTTTCGGGTATCGACCACGGTACGTTCTAAAGCTTCTCCTTTATCAAAAAAATCGATGACTTCGGTAATATTTTCTACACCATAGACTTCCAATCCGTTGACGATGGCAGCTTCGGTAGCATTTTGCTTGGGCAGTATAAAGCCTTTGAATCCTTCTTCCTGCGCTTTGATGGCAATGGGCAAAGCCCCTTTAATGGGCTGTAAACTTCCATCTAAGGAAAGTTCTCCCATAATTAAATAGTCTTCAATATGAGGTGCTTTAATCTGGGAAGAAGCGCTTAAAATACCTAGTGCCAAGGTAAGATCGTATGCCGAGCCTTCTTTTCTTAGATCGGCAGGGGCCATATTAATGGTGATCTTCTTACCGGGCAGTTTGTAACTGTTGTTCTGTAAAGCTGCGGCGATGCGGTAACTGCTCTCCCGAATGGCATTATCGGGCAAACCTACCAAGTGGTAACCTATGCCTTTATCTACATTTACTTCTACGGTAATGGTGGTGGCTTCTACCCCAAAAACCGCACTCCCATAAACTTTTACGAGCATGTAATTAGTAATTTTCTTAAAAATAAAAATTTATTTGTTAAGAGCTTCCTTCTTTGGGAAGTATTAAGAAAAATCCTAAAAAATTAGGAAGGAGTTAAGGTGTTTTCTGGCTATTTTTTAATTGAATGGGTTTTGTAGGATTACTGGCTGGTTGAGGAATGTATTATAAAAAAGGGTTATATTTGGAGGGATATGATTAGTCAATTTAAAAGAAATATAGGTATTGAAAAAAAATCAAAACTTACACAATGAAACCCCATTTTCCGTTTTTAGTTTTTTTCTGTTTTACATCGCTTTGTATAGGACAGCCTCGTTATGCTTTCTATAAAGAGCATAAAAAAGAGCGGGTTTATGATATCTATAAAATTGATTCTACTAAAAATTATTACCTCGCTCAAGCCCTTATGCAGAAAGATTCTGTTTTATTGGTGATTGATAAGCAATCAGTACAATTAAAAAACAAAAAAATAAATCGTTTAGAAAAATATACTTTTAAGACACATACCCTCTACGACATTATAAGTCCATCAAACGCTATTTATTGTCAGTATGTAGATCATCAAAAAGTTTGGTGCGAAGAAGAGCATCAAGGTTTACATTTTACCGATAACATGGGGGATGAGTATTGGGATGATGATTCTAAGAAGGAGTAGAGTAATAACTGTAGCTGTTTGCTTAACTTAAAATAATTAGTATTAATTAAAATAGATATTCTGTTAATTATAATGAAAAAAAAACTTTACATTTTAATTTTTCTTATCGTTACAATTATATCTTTAATCGTATTGCTTTACTACAGATATAATTTATCATTTGGTAATACTGCTTTTCAAAAATCTTTAATGATTGGCTGTATGCATAAATCCCTGCCGAAATTGAACCAATCAAATTCAAAAAAAGTTTGTGAGTGTTTAATCAGTAATTTAATCGAAAAATATTCTGACAAAGAATTAGAAAGTAAAAGTATTGATGAAATAGCAGAAAACAATAAAGATTTATTTGTGAATTGTAGAGAAATTTTCAAAGCTAAAAACTCAAAAAAGGAAACAAAACAGACATCTGATTATTTTTATTTTCCTGACACTATTCACAAAAATGTAGTTGTAGATACTTTTAGTTATCACTTTAAATTACCCGATACAATTATTAGAGGTAAAAATGATTATAGATTTATGAAGATATATACTCAACTTTTTAAAACTAAAAGTAAATGTAACAAAGAACTTAATATAAAACAAAGTGACTCTTCTTTTACTGAAGCCCATAACTTTAGTGATACACTGCATTGCCCTATCTATTTTAAAGACAAACCAAAACGTGGTAGTTATTATATAAGAGGAGAAGTTATAATTCAATCTCTTGCAACATTTTATGGCGCAAAAGATTCAACAGGCTCAAAATTGCTTACTAAAGAATTTGCATTTTATAAACCTATTTTTATAGAATAAAGTTAACAACAAACTATATTTTTAGTTTTAAAAATGACTGAATATAAATTGTAACGAAATTTTTGAAAAAATTTTTAAACATATCATTTAAAGTTTTAGCATTTATTTGGATATTAATTCTAGGATTTGGAATTATTGCAAGTCAATTTTTAGGAGAAACCTCTGATGCTTTAGGGTTTAATGAACCGGCAAATTCCCCTAAAGAGGAATTCGTTAATAAGCAAACAATAACAATTGCTGATTCAATTCCTCAAGGTCAATTTAAATATGAAATTTATTTCACCGAGTTTGAAGGTAAAATGCCAAACAAAACTTGTCATGTATTGATGAAAGAAAATAACATCATTATCACTCAAGACGAAACGACCAACCTGACTGGCGGAAAAACTATTTTTAAAGGAATAGTACTAAAGCATAAAAGTGGAAAGTGGATTTTGTCAACTCATTATAAAGACAAAAATGCTGATGAAATTGGGGGCTGTACAGGTATTCCGATAATTAACTTTGATAAACAAATCATTGAATGGTGTTAAGAAACTTTTTATAGACAAAGCCACACAATAATTGATTACATCATAACAATTTGAAATGAAAAAACTACTAACTTTAATCCTATTACTTCTCATGTATACTGGAGTATTTTCACAAGATTGTGTTTTACCTAATGGAAAATATAAAGTAGAATATGATGAAGGTTTCGAAAAATATCCTAAATTCTATTTTAAAATAAAGAACAATAAATTTATATATATTGATTTAGATGAGAACGTTGAATATACTATTGAGAAAAACGAAGACTGTTACTTAGTTTTAGAAAAGAAAGAGGTCGATGAAACAAATTTTACTGAATTACAAAAATTACTAAATAAACAGCATCCGTTTTATACATTTGAAAAAATCAATGATAAGGTTTATGAATTTATATACCGAGATGATTTACATGTCACAATTAGCGAAGGAAAATTTATAAAACAATAAAACCTTCTATTAAACTTTCTGCATTGCCAACCCTCAAGCCCAAATTTTCCATCAACGAAATAAGTCCATTTAGATTTTATGGGGGGATTGTGGTATTTATTGGGTTTATTTTTTCGATATATCTACTGCTTTTTGATTAGAAATCTATATTAAAAAATTATATTTGTCTAGTATAATGAATTTACTAAAAATTATGAAAAAAAAGATATTCTTCGTTTTGTTGTTAATTTTTTCCTTGGGTTTAAAAGCGCAAACTCAAATCAACTCATTAAGCAATTATTCATGGTATGCTTCTGATGAACCTAAAACTTTCAGCAAGAAATTACAATTATCCTTTGTAAAACATGGAGATTATGGTTTTCCCAACTATGGAACGGTACTTGCTGGTGGTAGTTATAGTACCTCTCAAGATGGAGGTGTCTTCCAGCTATATTTTCCTTACAATGAATATTATGGGGGGAATGCTCCCAAAATAAGATTAGGATTATATAATAATAAAGGGTGGAGTAATTGGGAAACGTTTTATACAAGCGCAAATGCCAATAAAGAAGATATTGATTGGAAGGCCAAATCGTTATATGTAAATGAAAATATT
>CETB01041681.1_pt1 | contig 91667 bp, 82 predicted proteins | sample 356381 | NCBI WGS metagenome assembly CETB01 (sample SAMEA2622545, study PRJEB7988) | marine metagenome | biome: marine biome (ENVO:00000447); feature: deep chlorophyll maximum layer (ENVO:xxxxxxxx); material: "saline water (ENVO:00002010), including plankton (ENVO:xxxxxxxx)" | depth 155 m | reverse complement strand
CCAATATCACTAAAACTTGCTTTAACCCTAAAAACAACCAAAAAAAAAGACCGCCCAAATTGTTTTTAGACGGCCTCTTTATTTTATAAGCAACAATGACCTGAAATATTAATTCTCTTCTGGTAAGAAGCCATAATTTTTAGAATACATCATCATTTGTTCTTCAAAGTTTTCTGGCTGTGTAACTTTTATAGTTTTAATCTCTCCATTATCATCCATTTCAGGAACTAAAACAGGATTGATAAATCCGCTGTATGGAGCCGACTTAAATTTCTTGTTTCTTTCTAAAACTTCTTTATGGACGTCTTGATCTACTTTTACACCATAATTTTCTACTAAGTCTCTCGCTGCTTCAAAATCACCTTCAGACTTGATGCGCTGAGCTTCTCTTAATAATTCACCAAACAACTCACGTAAACGCTTGTAATCTTTAATTTCAAAAGAAGTTTTGCCATCCACGGTTTCTTTTACGATAACGCCTTCTTCTTTTCCTTTTTCAAAAACCCAAGCACTTACCCATTGGCGGTTACGCATGTGAGCTTCTTCAATATCTTTCCCTAATTCAATTCGGGTTAATTGCGTCATTAATCCGTTTCTAATATAATCGTTGTAAGCTGCTTTACCCAATTTTTCATAATCATCGGTCAAACCAAGTTCTTCTAGTTTTGGATCCATTAAAAAATAAAGTCCTACTAAATCTGCACGGCCTTCTTCCATCGTAGAAGCATAATTTTTCAAAGTTTCTTTGGTCTCCCCTACTCCTGGATTCAATTTACCAGAGGCGTGGCCAACTACTTCGTGAAGTGCTGTATGCAATTTATCGGCTTGAGCACCATATTTTTCTGAAAGTTGAATCTCTTCTTCATCGTGAGCAAATTCTTTCAACTTATCTGAACCACCTGCATTTTCATAAGCGTGGATAATATTCCCTAAAGAAACCGATTTACTACCATGGGTCGTTCTAATCCAGTTCGCATTCGGTAAATTTACTCCAATTGGTGTGCTTGGGGAAGCATCTCCAGCTTCTCCGGCAACAATAACCGTTTTATAAGTTACTCCAACTACTGAATCTTTTTTATGCTCGTCCATAATAGGCGAGTTATCTTCAAACCACTGTACATTTTCTTCTAAAACCTGCATTTTTTTCGACATATCAAAATCTTTGATTTGTACGATGGTTTCGTAAGAACCGCGATACCCTTTTGGGTCATTATAAACTTCTATAAAACTGTTAATGTAATCAATGTTACCTTCGGTAGCTTCCACCCAAGCTACATTATAATCATCCCAAGTCTGTAAATCTCCGGTTTTGTAATATTTTATAAGAAGCTCTAAAGCATCTGCTTGTTTTTTATTTTCAGCAACACCTTTTGCTTTTTCCAGCCATTTAATAATTTCATCTATAGATTCACCATACATTCCGCCACTTTTCCATACTTTTTCTACTAACTTCCCATCTTCTTTAACTAATTTAGAATTCAATCCAAATGAAAGGGGATGTTTAGGGTTGGGTGATTTCTTTTCAGCATAAAAAGCATCAACTTCTTCTGCAGTGATGTTATCGCCATAAAAATTAACGGCAGAACCTTTAATCAAACCTTTTTCTTCATTAAGGTTTACTTTTTTCATCGCTTTATCGTTAAATAAAACGTCGAAGGCTTCACCGGTAAGTTGTGTATTGGTTTCTTTTAAAAGCTTATTTAAGTATTCTTTTGAAAATTCTGGTTTCATCTTATCCATAGAGTAATGGTGATGAATTCCGTTAGAAAACCAAACTCTTTTTAAATAGGTCTCAAAAGCTTTCCAATCTTCTGTAGATTTATCACCTTCGTAATTACTATAAATATTTTCGAAGGCTTTTCTAATTTTAAGGTTGTCTTTATAATTTTGATCCCAAATAATATCACGTCCAGAAAGTCCGGCTTGCGTAAGGTAATAAACCAGTTTTTGCTCTTTTAGAGAAAGGTTTTCCCAACCGGGAATTTGGTAACGAAGTATTTTAATATCGGCAAATTCATCCGCAGTATAATCAAAGTCTTCAGCAGCGACTTTTTCTGTTTTTTCTTTAGAATCTTCAGCTTTTTCTTCTTTTTTATTGTCTTCACAAGAAACAATAAACAGAGATGCCGCTAAAAGCATGGGTATAAATTTAAATTTCATTGTATATAATATTAATTGTTTTTTACAAATGTAATGATTAAGGTTTTGTAAATTGTGTATATTAGCTTAACAAAATTTAACAATTTTTAAAATGAAGATTTTCAAGTACCTATTTTTCTTAATCCTAATTGTTATTATTGGAGGGGCAATTTATGTTGCTACTATAGATGGTAATTACCAAGCTGAAGAAACGATGCTGATGGATGTACCAGCCGCTATGGTTTTTAATGAGGTTAATGATTTTAAAAGTTGGGAAGATTGGGGTCCTTGGAAAAAAGAAGATCCTAATATGGTATTTAACTATCCTGAAAAAACCAGTGGCGAAGGTGCTTCTTATTCTTGGGTGGGCGATAAATCTATGGATGGATCTATGAAAACGGTAAAGGTCATTCCGAATAAATCAATAGATCAGGAAATTGTTATAGAAACCCCTTTTGGAAAATCGCAAAGTGATGTTTATTGGAAATTTGAGCCTGTAAAAGGAAAAACTAAAGTTACTTGGGGAACAAAAGGTCAACAAAGTTTTTTTGATAAAATACACATGCTTACTCAAGATAGTACGATGAGCCAACGCGTAAAACCAATGTTTGAAAAAGGGCTTACGCAATTAAAAGAAAGGCTTACCAAAAAAATGCAACAATATGCTATTAATGTAGATGGAATTACTGAATATGGTGGAACTTTTTATATGTATGTAACTACCGCTTCTAAAAACAATCCAAAGGTATTAGAAAGAAAAATGGAACAACTATTCCCGCAGGTAGCAAGGTTTATGACAGATAATGATATTGAAATGAGTGGAAAACCTCTTACGGTTTATAACCAAATTAACGAGGATTCAGGAACAGTTATTATTTCCTGCGGAATCCCAACCACAAGTAAAGTTGTTACACCACAAGAAAGCGATGTGCTAAATGGTTATATTGAAAAGACAAAAGCTTTAAAAGTAACCTTAACCGGAAATTATACTAATTTACCAGAAGCGTGGGATGAAGCTAATTCTTATTTGGCAGGAACCGATTTTGTAAAAAATGAAGACATCGCTCCTTTTGAAATTTATGTAACAGATCCAGGAAAAGAGCCTAACCCCGCCAATTGGGAAACAGAAATTTTTCTTCCTATTAAAAGAAAAGAAGTTAGTGTCTTGACCTCGGAAAGTTTATAATGAAGCAATTAATACTGGTATTTATTGGAGGTGGAAGCGGAAGTATTGCGCGCTTTTTACTGGGAAAATGGTTGAATAACTCAATAACCGGCATTCCTTATGGCACTTTTTTAGCCAATATTCTAGGTAGCCTACTTATCGGGCTTATTCTTGGATACTTAGCAAAGTCTGAAAATTTATCACAGGAAACCACGCTCCTATTAGCTACTGGATTTTGTGGCGGTTTTACTACTTTTTCTACCTTCGCTTACGAAAGTCATTTATTTTTAAAATCCGGGGATTTTATAAGTTTTACCATCTATGCATTGGCAAGTGTATTGCTGGGTTTTGCTGCAGTTTTTATAGGAATGTGGTTGGTAAGGTAAAAGCTGAGAAAGTAAAATTAAGACTGGCTATTTTCTGTTTCTTTTTGACCTTCTTCTTCTAAAATGATGGTTTTTATGTATTCCCGAAAAGGTTCTTTTTGAAGACAGTCTAAGACTCCTTTTTCAAAATTAGAAAGCACTTTATATTTTTCAGCCGGTTCTTCTGAAATATGCGGATTTTTATATACTTTATAAAGTTCTTTTTTTAGAATTGGAACATCTGCACCCAACAACCAATCTCCTGAAACCTCATCAAAAGTTGCATAAATTTTTTCAAGAATATGAGAACCTAGGTTAGCGTTATTTTTAATTTGCCTTCCTATATAACCGTTACTCAGGCCTACTTTTTTATCAAAACCATTGTAAGACAAGTCGTAATAAGAAATAAGTTCTTCTATTCTATCAATTACTTTTTTTGCCATAACAGGATTTATGTTGTAAAAAACAAAAAATTTACTGTATATTTGTAACTCATTACAGTATGGTTACTGTGATAATAAGTGTATTTACAGCGTATTTGTAGCAAATATAAAACTAATGAATAACAATCTCAAACAGTTGGTAAATTATGATATCAAAAAAAGAAGCTGATGCCATTAAAAAACTCTTTGGGCCCAAGTCTGCCCAAAAATTGGCCACCAAAATCTCTGAAAGAGGTGAAGTAAAAAACCGCAACGGAAACTTTTTTAAAGCACATAGCATTAGGGATGTGCTTAACCAAAAAGCGCACTCTGTCTTAGAAGATGAAATAAGATTGATTTGGAAATTAGAACTGATTGAAAGAGAAAAAATACTCAAAAAATCATCTGACTTGCTCTCATGAAATTTAGCAGAATAAACGATCAATGGAAAATTGAAATTTCTAAACACGAAATTTACATTTTAACTTTATGCATTATCGTTATTGTCTTTGTATGCTGTACCGCTATTTACTACGTTAATGACATTATAGATCTAAGAACTACAGAAAATTGTTTATGCCAGCAGGCATATTCTCGGTAAGTATTTTTGCTTATGAATTTTTAAAAAATATTTGTAAATCTATAGAACAACTTATAAAGAAGACAATTAAAATTACAAACGCCAATTTCTAAGCATTTTAATGTAGCTTTATTTTACATTATCAACCTGTAAAGGTTTTACCCCACGTTTTTTATATTTTTTTACACCTGCTTCAATTTTAACCGGCAAGTCATTTTCTTTGGGAGGAATTGGGCAAGAATAGTTGGCGTTGTAAGCGCAATAAGGATTATAGGCTTTATTAAAATCTAGGATAACTTTAGAAGAATTAGGTATTTTAAAATCTAAGTACCTTCCGCCTCCATAAGAAGTTTCTCCGTTAGTTAAATCGGTAAATGGAATAAATAGATAATCTTTATACTTATCCTCTGAAAGTAGGCGTTGGTTTTGGTATACGTTTAAACTAAATTCTTGGTTATTCAATGAAAATTTCAACTCTCCATATTTCACATAAATGGGTTGCCGCTCAGTAGTGGTGGGCATTACAAAAGGTAGCTCTGAAGCTGTTCTAGAGAAAGTAGCTTCTACTACATATTTTTGATTAATCTCAAAAAAGTCTAAGCTCTCGAAAACCTTTAAATCTTCATCGGTTAAAGGAGATGTTTCCTTTGTGGCAAATTCCTCATTTAAATGTTGTTGAAAATCTACTGCTGTAATTAAACTATCTTCAACTTGTGCAAAACCACACCCCGAAGAAATTATAAAAAAAATAAAGAAAATTGCTTTTTTCAACCCTTAAATCTTTGAGGCAAAGTTAGTTTAGAATTCAGAACAAATGCAATGAAAAAAGAAAATAAATTATTTTTTTACTCTAATTTTCTGTAATTTCTTATTATCTGAAAAAAGACCTTTTGCTAAAAGAGAAACGACCAATAAATCTGTAAAAACAACAAACATTATTCTTAAAAATTCAATGCCTATAAAATCTCCTAGAGCAAATCCGCTAATTCCTGTTACCAATGTCAAAACTAAAAATGTAATAGTATGATCCTTCATCTTTTTTTATTTCAAAGATAACTTGATCATGCTTCAACTATTATTAATAATTTACTAATTGAATTTTATTTAACCAAAACATAATCAAAGCGTTAAACTTTGTTAACTAATTAAAGGGGCAAACAAAAAAAACCTTAATGTAAAATATCACATTAAGGTTTTTTTATGGGGTTACATCTAAATAGTTTACATATTTCTACGGTATTGCCCCCCTACTTCAAACAAAGCTTCAGTAATTTGACCTAAAGAACAAACTTTAGTGGCTTCCATTAATTCTGCAAAAATGTTTTGGTTATGGATAGCAGCATCTTGTACTTTACTCAATGCTTCGCCCGCACTATCTTTATACGTTTCATGAAGTTTCTTCAGAGTGGTTAATTGAAACTGTTTTTCTTCTTCTGTAGCTCTAATAACTTCTCCCGGTGTTACTGTTGGTGATCCTTTACTACTTAAAAAAGTATTCACTCCAATAATCGGGAAATCACCATTGTGCTTTAAGGTCTCATAATACAAACTCTCTTCTTGAATTTTTGAGCGTTGATACATCGTTTCCATGGCTCCAAGTACGCCGCCACGTTCAGTAATTCTATCAAATTCCTGTAAAACGGCTTCTTCCACTAAATCGGTTAATTCTTCAATAATAAATGAACCTTGAATTGGGTTTTCGTTTTTCGCCAGTCCTAGTTCTTTATTAATAATCAACTGAATAGCCATCGCACGTCTTACCGATTCTTCTGTTGGGGTAGTAATCGCTTCATCGTAAGCATTGGTATGTAACGAATTACAGTTATCGTAAATCGCATAAAGGGCCTGAAGCGTGGTTCTAATATCATTAAAATCAATTTCCTGCGCGTGCAGTGATCTTCCTGAAGTTTGAATATGATATTTCAGCATTTGTGCACGTGGATTGGCTCCATATTTATGCTTTAAAGCTTTTGACCAAATTTTTCTAGCTACTCGACCAATCACGGCGTATTCGGGATCAATTCCATTAGAGAAAAAGAAAGAAAGGTTGGGCCCAAATTTATTGATGTCCATTCCACGGCTTAAGTAATACTCGACATAAGTAAAACCATTTGCCAATGTCAATGCCAATTGCGTAATTGGATTGGCTCCGGCTTCAGCAATATGATAACCGGAAATAGACACGGAATAGAAATTACGTACTCTATTTTCAATGAAATATTCTTGTACGTCTCCCATTAAGCGCAAAGCAAATTCTGTAGAGAAAATACACGTATTTTGTGCTTGATCTTCTTTTAAAATATCGGCTTGCACCGTACCACGAACTACCGCCATGGTTTCTTCTTTTATCTTGGCATAAACCTCTTCGGGAAGAACACGATCTCCGGTAACTCCCAATAACATTAACCCTAAACCATTGTTTCCTTCCGGAAGTTCACCGCGATAAGTTGGGCGTTCCAGTCCACTTTCTTTATAAATCGCTTTAATCTTTTTCTCTACCTCTTTTTCTAAGCCATTTTCTTTAATGTACTTTTCACATTGCTGATCGATAGCCGCATTCATAAAGAAACCAAGTAGCATTGGTGCCGGACCGTTTATGGTCATACTTACGGAAGTAAGGTGATGTGCTAAATCGAAACCTGAATACAGTTTCTTTGCATCGTCTAAACAACAAATGGAAACTCCGGCATTCCCAATTTTTCCATAGATATCAGGGCGCTCATCAGGATCATTACCATACAATGTAACCGAATCAAAAGCCGTTGAAAGTCGCTTAGCCGGTAAACCTAAACTCACGTAATGAAAACGACGGTTGGTACGTTCTGGCCCGCCTTCTCCGGCAAACATCCGAGTTGGATCTTCGCCTTGTCGCTTAAACGGATACAGACCTGCTGTGTAAGGGAACTCTCCCGGTACATTTTCCTGTAAAAGCCACTTCAGTAAATCTCCCCAAGCTTTGTATTTTGGCAAAGCTACTTTCGGAATTTGTAAGTGCGAAAGCGACTCGGTATGGGTTTCTATTTTTATTTCTTTATCACGGACCTTGAAGGTATAAACAGGATATTCGTATTTCTTAACGGTGTCTTCCCATTTTAAGATTTCTTCCCAGTTATAAGGATCGAAATCCATTTTTGTTTTGTTGAATTGAGCAATCAATAATTCTACAAATTGTTGATCGTCTTCTTGTTGAACTTGTTCAAGAAGTTCTTCTTCATGTAAACCAGACTTGGTTAAATAAGACTTCTCTACTCCACTCGAAGTGACATTAAGAACTGAAAGAATTGTTTTATAAATCCCGTAAAGTTTTTGAGCTACCTCTACTTGATTTTCTACTTTTTCGTCGTAACCGCGATTATTTTCAGCAATTTCTGAAAGGTAACGGACACGTCTTGGAGGAATCACATATATTTTTTCAGACATTTCATCTGAAATATGATAATCGCTTTTTAAAGAAGTTTCTGTTTTCTCTACCAAGGTATCCATAATCTTTTTGTAAAGATTATTCATCCCTGGATCGTTAAACTGGGAAGCAATGGTACCATAAACCGGAAGTTTTTCAGCATCTTCATGCCATAATTGGTGGTTTCGCTGGTATTGTTTTTTAACATCACGTAGCGCATCTAAAGCACCACGCTTATCAAATTTATTAATAGCTACAATATCGGCAAAATCAAGCATATCGATTTTCTCTAATTGTGTAGCTGCTCCAAATTCCGGCGTCATCACATATAAGGAAACATCGGAATGGTCTAGAATTTCGGTATCACTTTGTCCGATCCCTGAAGTTTCTAAAATAATTAAATCGTATTCTGCAGCTTTTAATACTTCAATGGCTTCTTGTACATATTTGGACAAGGCCAAATTACTTTGTCTCGTCGCCAGCGAACGCATATACACTCGAGGTGAATTAATAGCATTCATACGAATACGATCGCCCAATAAAGCGCCACCGGTTTTTCGTTTAGAAGGATCTACCGAGATGATCCCAATGGTTTTATCTTCAAAATCGACTAAAAATCGACGTACCAATTCGTCTACCAAAGAAGATTTACCTGCACCACCGGTTCCGGTGATTCCCAAAACCGGAGTTTTTATGCTTTTATTTTTCTCGTGAATTTTATCTAAAGTTGATTTTGCGATTTCAGGAAAATTTTCAGCAGAAGAAATAATCCTAGCAATGGCTTTATCATTTTTAGTAGGAAGTTCTTTCAGCTCTCCATTCAATGCATCGCCAATCGCATAATCTGATTGTTGCACTAAATCGTTAATCATCCCTTGTAATCCCATCTCGCGGCCATCGTCGGGAGAATAAATTCTGGTAATTCCGTATTCGTGAAGTTCTTTTATTTCTTCCGGTAGAATTACTCCGCCTCCGCCGCCAAAAATTTTAATATGACCTGCTCCTTTTTCTTTGAGCAAATCGTGCATATATTTAAAATATTCGGTATGACCTCCTTGATAAGATGTCATGGCTATGGCATTAGCATCTTCTTGGATTGCAGTATTCACTACTTCTTCCACACTTCTATCGTGACCTAAATGAATTACTTCTACACCGGTAGACTGAATGATACGACGCATAATATTAATGGCTGCATCGTGGCCATCAAATAAAGAGGCTGCTGTAACTATTCTTACTTTATGTTTGGGTTTATAGGGCTTTGCTTGTTCCATTGAAAAATTCTTAATTTAAGGTGCGTAAATTTACGAAAAAGCTATCAAAATAGAAGTTAATCCTGTTTTGGAATTAAATTATTTAAAATTAGTTCTCTTTGGGTGTTTTTCTCAATTATTAATGACCTTTATTCACTCTGTATATGCTTTAAATAATACCCCTATAATGATTCAAAAATGCTTAAGTTAAGATTTAGACTTTTAACCATTACAGATAAAATAATAACTAAAAATATCCAAAAAAGACGTTTTATGAAATTTTATATATCGCAATATACCCTATATAGGGTATTGTTTGGAGGCTAAAATCATTTTACATTTATAATGTCTTCTTTAAAGAATATTCGTGGGGTATGTTCTTAAAAAGACAAGTTTGTATAAGGGCTCATTATGAGCCCTTTTTTTATGGAAAATATTAGCTTGAATTTTTCAAAATAAAAAAGCGCTCTATACTTAGAACGCTTTACCATCTTCCATAAAATGTATGAAGTTTAGAAGTTTATTTGTACTCCTAATCCTTCAGCAATTTTTTCCCCTAATTCTTTGTCGGCTTTGTACCAATGTTGTAATTGCCGTTGGGTGATTTCTTCTTTTTTAGGACCTTCTATTTGGCTCATAGAACCCACGGTGTTATGCACTAAATGTGCTTTGGCTTCATCACTCATTAAACGGTATAAATCACCGGGTTGAGTGTAATGATCATCATCTCCGCTAACTGACGCATTTCTGTCGTACCAATCGGCTTCAGCATCAGTAATTCTTGGTGGTTTTAATTTATAATCTTCAGCTTTCTTTATATTATCGAAACTGTTGGGAAAGTAATTTTCAGATCTTCCGCCATTATCACTTACAGTCATAAATCCATCTCGTTGGTAATTATTGACCGCATAAGGACATCGGTTTACCGGAATTTGCTCATAGTTTGCACCTAATCTATAACGGTGAGCATCCGGGTAGGATAGCAATCTTCCTTGAAGCATTTTATCGGGTGAATAACCAATACCATCTACAATATGTGCCGGAGCAAATGCAGATTGTTCTATTTGAGCGAAGTAATTATCCGCATTTTTATTGAGTTCCATTTTCCCTACTTCGATTAAGGGATAATCTCCGTGAGGCCAAACTTTACTTAGATCAAAAGGATTCCATTTATAATTTTTAGCTTCTTCTTCCGGCATTACCTGAATTTTCAAGGTCCAAGTTGGAAATTTTCCTTCTTCAATATGTTCCAATAAATCTTGTTGGGCAAAATCTGGATTTTTACCTGCCATCTCTACTGACTCTTCATCGGTGAAATTTTTAATCCCTTGATCGGTTTTAAAATGAAATTTCACGTAAAAACGTTCATCATTCGCATTAATCATAGAGAAAGTATGGGAACCATAACCATTCATGTGCCTAAAACCATAAGGCGTTCCGCGATCACTCATCAAAATTAAAACTTGGTGAAGCGACTCCGGATTTAATGACCAAAAATCCCAACGCATCGTTTGCGATTTCATATTGGTAAAGGGATGGCGTTTTTGGGTATGAATAAAATCACCAAACTTTTTAGGATCTTTAATAAAAAACACCGGAGTGTTATTCCCTACCAAATCCCAATTTCCATCTTCCGTATAAAATTTTAAAGCAAACCCGCGCGGATCACGGTCTGAATCTGCTGAACCTTTCTCTCCTCCTACGGTAGAAAAACGAGCTAACATATCTGTTTTCTTACCTATTTCAGAAAACATTTTTGCTTTGGTATACTTCGTAATATCATGGGTAACGGTGAAGGTACCAAAGGCTCCTGAACCTTTAGCGTGAACCACTCGTTCAGGAATACGCTCTCTATTAAAATGTGCCATGCTTTCATGAAGCACATAATCTTCTAATAATATGGGACCTCGACGACCAACCGTTAATGAATCTTCTTTTTCATAAAATGGTCTTCCCGAAGCGGTCGTTAGTTTTTTTTCTTCGCTCATAACTTAAATTTTTTATTCGATTAAAGATAAACTATTTTTACGGCAAGCTGAAATCGAAAATGTATATCACAAAATAGGTATTCATTATAAATACTTAAAATCAAGGCTTTTTTATTATTTATACCACAAACAAACTCTAAAAATTAACAAATTTTTATAATTATGATAAAACGAATCTTTCTTAGTTGTTTGATCTGCTTCTCCTTAATTTCGTGTGCTGAGTTACAATCTATCGCAGAAAATTACCCACAACAAGGTTTTGGACTTAGTCAACAACAAATAGCCAATGGCCTTAAACAAGCCTTAGATAAAGGTATTGATGATCAAGTAAGTAAGCTTACACAAACCAACGGTTTTTATAAAAATCAACTCGTAAAAATCCTATTACCACAAGAGCTGCAAAAAGTAGAACAAGGCCTAAGGGATATAGGTTTAGGAAGTTTAGCCGATGAAGGGATTAAAGCTTTAAATCGCGCGGCTGAAGATGCCACCAAAGAAGCTACACCTATCTTTGTAAATGCCATTAAACAAATGACTTTTACCGATGCTAAAAATATTTTATTAGGAGATAATACAGCTGCCACTACTTACTTAGAACAAAAAACTTCTCAAGAGCTGTACAACAAATTTAATCCGGTAATTAAAAATTCTTTTCATAAAGTGGGAGCCGATCAAATTTGGTCAAATATCATTACCAAGTATAATAATATTCCATTTACACAAAATGTGAATCCAGATTTAACCGATTATGTTACTAAAGAAGCTTTAGATGGAGTCTATACGATGATAGCTGTAGAAGAACAAGAAATTAGAACCAATATAGCCAGCAGAACCACCGATTTATTAAAGAGGGTTTTCGCCCTTCAAGATTAATAACCCAGAGCTAATACTAAGTAATATTAAGATAACATCTATTGCAGATTTACGCCTCATCTTTGCAGTGAGATTTTAGGGTATCTCAATATTTATTTGGGTTAAGTCAAAAGGCCGAGGAGTTTTCCGCGGCTTTTTTTTGTTAAATTATTAACGATACAGTTTACCACTTATCTATACTTTATTAATAGCTTAACGAATTTTAATAAACACTAAACATCTTATCTTTTAATTTTGTACTGATAAATGAAAAGAAAGAATATGTTTAGGTGGAATAAAAATAATGATAGAATACAAAGACTTAAAGAAAAGTATACCCGATTGATGCGAAAGGCCTATGAAATTGCGCCAAAGAACAAACGCAAAAGCGATTACTTTAATCAGGAAGCCCGCCAAATTTTACAGGAACTTAGGCGATTAGAGCTCAATAGGTTACATTAAAAATTCAAAATCAGCTTCAGGGCTGATTTTTTTTATGAACTTTTTAAAATATTTCTATTCTTTCTTTCACTACCTTGAAACCTAATTTTTCAACATGTTACTATTTCAACCTCCAACTACCACCGTCGTTAATTCGATAGACCGCTATTACCATGAATTTTTAGAAATACTGCCTAGAATAGCCTTAGGAATTTTTGTAATTATAGCTGGAGTGCTCATCGCGCAATTAATCACCAATATTTACAAAAGAAGAATTTTAAAGAAAGCTAATGATCCTTTGATGGCAAGGTTCTTAGCTCAAGCTATTAAAATAATCCTCATTCTTATTTCTATTATGATTGCTTTGGAAGTGGCGGGACTTAGTAGAATTGCTGCCGGAATTTTAACCGCTGCCGGAGGTGCTGCCATTATTCTTGGTTTCGCCTTTCAGGACATTGGTAAAAACTTTCTTGCGGGAATTATTTTAGCATTTAACCGACCTTTTCGAATTAACGATACCATTAAAATTGATACTATGTTCGGAAAAGTTAAAGCTCTTAATTTTAGATATACCCACATAAAAACTACCGACGGAAGGGATATTTACATTCCCAATAGTGATGTACTTACGAAACCTGTTGAAAATTATACTGCCGATGGTTTTTTCCGTTTAGAATTTGTAGTAGGTATTGGATATGAAAACGATATTGAGAAAGCAAAACTACTAATAAGACAAGTGCTTGCCAATAATAAAAATATCATTCAAGATGAAGCGCACGAATCATTTGTAATCGAAGACGAACTCGCTGCAAGCACGATTAACCTAAAAGTATTCTTTTGGATTAACACCATCGATTATCGTGTAACTTCCAGTGTGTTGCGAGGTTTGGTAATTAAAGAAGTAAAAGAAGCGCTTGCTATAAACGGCTTCAATTTACCGGCAGATATTACAGAACTCAAACTCTACAGTACCGAAGAAGATATTCCGCTTAAGCTTAGGAAAGATCCTCGCGATTTATTAGAAAATAACAAGTAAGAGCTAGACAAATTATGTGGCAGAAAGAGCTAAAAAAGGATGCCGCTGCTATCCGTTTTGCAAAGGCAATTCAGCTAAATGCCATTTTTTAAAATACCGAAAAGCTTTCTCTAATCGTGAACCATACCAACTAAAAAACTCTCCATCTACAAATTTTATTTTATCAGGATTTACAAATTCAGCAAGTTCTAGTTGATGCTTCTTTTTAAAGGGAAAAGGTTCCGAAGAAAGCAATACCCAATCTGCTTCTTTTAAACGATGTAAATCAACTTCCGGATAGCGCGGGGTTTCAGCAAAAATATTTTCAAAATTATTCAACTGAAGTAAATAATCAATAAATGTATCGCTTCCGGCTACCATCCAAGGTTTTCGCCAAATAAAATAGGCGACTTTTCGTTTAGGTTGATCATTGATGAATTGCTTGAAGTTTCTCCATTCCGTTTGAATATTAGCGGTGATTTTTTCTGCTTTTTCTTCGACAGAAAAAATTTCCCCGTATTGCTGAATCAATGTCAAACTTTCTTCTATATCCTGAATATCGGAAACATGAACGGGAGCTATTTTTTCTAGTGCTTCCACCATTTCCGGAGTGTTTTCTTCTTTATTACAAAGAATAAGGTCGGGTTGAAGTTTTCTAATTTTTTTCAATTTCACCTCTTTCGTGCCACCAACTAGTTGAATCTGTTTTCGTAATTCTACCGGATGCACACAAAATTTAGTGATCCCTACAAGTTGTTGTTTCAATCCTAAATCAACTAACAATTCGGTTTGACTGGGAACTAAAGATATAATTCGGGAAGGAACTTCACTTAACTCAACTGTTCGCTGTAACTGATCTTGAAATTGCATAACTACAAAGTAAGAAATATTTTATTGAAATAGATCATCAATGTATACCTACAAGGTTTTAAAAACCTTGCAAGAAAAATTTCTCAGTTTATTTACAAATCTTCAAAATCTGGTGGATCAAAAGGGAGATCATCATCAGGATCTTTATCGTCATAATTCACCCCCGGTGGATTAAATAGCCCCCAACGATCGATGATGTAATTCCAAGGATCAAATGTTTTTACCCATTCTGCAAACAATACCCTAAATTCATCAATTTCTTTTCTCAATAAATCTAAGTATTCTGTTTCTTTAAATCCGTGAATTTCCAATCCCATTAAATGCGTTCTCACTTCTCTAGCTGAACGCCTTACAATAGCAGCATTTTCCATTTTTATATCATAGAGTTCTACATTCCAAGCGCCAGCAATTTTCACCGGAATTTTCAAACTATCTTCTGCAATAAAACTGGCTTGCATTTTTAAGTATTCTAAATTCGTTACATCCTTATAGGTGTAATTATTTACCAAGTCAACAATTTTTGAGCTAATTCGCTCAATCATATTTGCTTTTATATAAATCGCTGAGTTTTCTAATTTCATAACCACAAAATAATCATTTTCAATATAATTAGAAATAAAAAAACTTCACAGGTTTCAATAACATGTGAAGTTTATATCTTTCTTAGGTTTAAGAAAATACAGAAAGCTAATACTTATTTATAGTTGCCAAATAGAGGATAATTATTTTTATTATAATCAAAGGATACAGATACATGAAATGTTTCATAAAGTTCAAACTCTCCATTATCTAATTTGTCATAAGAATTAATTGTATAACTTTTGAATTACATCTTTTCTAAAACGCTTTCCATTTCTTGTTGAAGTTCTTTTGCTTTTTCAGCAGCGGCATCAGCAAAATTTTCTTCGCTTGAAGCATAAATAATTCCGCGGGCAGAGTTGATGAGTAATCCTACATTTTCATTCAATCCGTATTTACAAACTTCAGCAACACTTCCGCCTTGGGCTCCCACACCGGGAACCAAAATAAAACTATCTGGAATTATTTTTCTGATTTCTGCAAAATATTCAGCTTTGGTGGCTCCGACCACATACATTAAATTGTAATGATTTTTCCAGGTTTGTGAGGTCTGCAATACTTTTTTATAGACTTCTTCCCCATCTACTTTTTTTGTCTGAAAATCGAATGCCCCACGATTGGAAGTTAAAGCTAATAAAATGGTATGCTTGTTTTCAAACTCTAAAAAAGGCACTACAGAGTCCTCTCCCATATATGGTGCTACGGTAATTGAGTCGAAATTTAAATCGCTAAAAAAAGCTTTGGCATAACGTGTAGAGGTATTGCCTATATCACCGCGTTTGGCATCGGCAATGGTAAAAATATCAGGGTGTTTTTCATTGAGGTAAGAAATAGTTTTCTCTAAAGCTTGCCAACCTTCAATACCATAAGCTTCGTAAAAAGCAATATTAGGTTTGTATGCTACTGCCAAATGATGGGTTGCATCAATAATCGCTTTATTAAACTCAAAAATCGGATCTTCTTTTGCTAACAAATGTTGCGGGATTTTCTCTAAATCTACATCTAAACCAATACATAAGAAGGATTTTTTCTTTTTGATTTGGGAAATGAGTTCTGTTGTTGTCATAGTATTTTTATAAAAATAAAAACCACTAAACTTATAGTGGTTTTTGTTTTGTTCCTCGAAAATTAATTATCTCTATTTTATCTTTTTCAGTATTTACCCTGTAGACTATATAATTATTTCTATCAATTAAAGCTTTGCGTAACTTCAAATTTTCATGAAGAGGAAATAAATCAGGATTTACAGAAATCAAAGAAATCACTTCGTTAATATTATTTTCTAATTGAAGTATTTCATTTACGCTCGATGCTCTTTCTAAATAATCAATCACTTCTAAAAGTCCATTTTCAGCTTGAGTTGTCCAAACTACCGTCAATGCCATTTTTTTAGTTTCGCCATTACACTTTCGTGGGAAACTAGTTTTCCTTCATCAGCTTGTTGAATACCTATTTCAATTTCTTCTTTTTCTTCTACAGATAATTCCTCATACCAATCACCAGATTCTTCTTCAAAAACTTTTCTAATTTTAAGCAATACGGCTTTATCCTTCGTTTTCTGAAGTTGCTGTATTAGTTCTAATTTTGTAGTTTCAATATTCACCGGAAATAAATTACCTGTTGACTAAAGATACAAAAATTGGATTATAAAGAATCTGAAGCTTCTTTTAATTTTTCGGTATTGGCTACCAATTTAAGCTCATCGATAATTTTTTGAATATCCCCGTTGATGATATTCTGCAAATCATAAAGCGTTAAATTAATACGGTGATCTGTAACACGACCTTGTGGGTAATTATACGTTCTAATTTTTGCACTTCGGTCTCCACTGGTTACCATAGAACCTCGTTTAGCGGCATCTTCTTCTTGCTTTTTCGCCAGTTCCATATCGTACAAACGAGAACGCAATACTTTAAAAGCTTTCTCTTTGTTTTTATGTTGCGATTTCTGGTCTTGACACTGTGCTACAATTCCGGTAGGTTCGTGAGTTAAACGCACCGCCGAATAAGTAGTGTTTACCGACTGACCTCCTGGTCCTGAAGAACAGAAATAATCGATACGTACATCTTTAGGATCAATTTCTACATCAAACTCTTCGGCTTCCGGAAAAACCATCACGGTGGCGGCACTGGTATGTACACGGCCTTGAGTTTCGGTTTGTGGCACCCGTTGTACACGGTGTACCCCGGCTTCATATTTCAACGTTCCATAAACATCTTCTCCAGAAACTTCAAACTGAATTTCTTTAAAACCACCATTGGTCCCTTCAGAAAAATCTACAGTACTAACTCTCCAACCTTTGCTCTCGCAATATTTGGTAAGCATTTTAAAGATATCGCCTGCAAAAATACTGGCTTCATCTCCGCCGGTTCCGGCGCGAACTTCTACCACTGCATTTTTCGCATCTTCGGGATCTTTAGGAACAAGCATCATCCTTATTTTTTCTTCTAAGGCAGGCAACTCTTCTTTAGCTTCTTCTATTTGCATTTTGGCCATATCGACCATTTCAGCATCGCTCCCATCAGCAATAATTTCTTCAGCTTCTGAGATATTATTGGTAAGCTCTACATATTTATCCCTTTCAACCATCAGGTCTTTTAGGTCTTTATATTCTTTGGTAAGCTCTACGTAACGTTTCTGGTCAGCAATAATTTCCGGCTGAATGATTAAATCATTCACCTCATCATAACGTTGCTTAACTATATTTAATTTATCTATCATAATTCTTCCTCGTAATGTTCGCAAATTTACGATAAATTTGGTGATTATTTAAGATTGAAGTTGAAGTTATAAAATTTTAGTAATTTAGAAGAATGTTTCTAAAACTCAAGTTAATCTGGCTTTTTTACCAAAAATATTTATTAGCAAGCTTCTTGATGAGTGTACTATGTTATGTATTAGGTTTTCTATTAGTAAGCACTATTTTTTTTAAGTTGATAGCAATTAGTTTAGGAATTTTTTTGCCAAACATAAAAGGAAGCAAATCTGGTTTTACTTTTTATCAAAATTTAGGACTTTCAATTCGATATTTATTAGGAGCTGTATTTTTAATAGATATAACAATTAGTATTAGCTTATATAAAATACCCCCATTGCTTTTAACAATTTTATGATATTGGAAATAGATAATATTGAATTAAGTTTTCACTCTAAGCCTATTTTAGAAGCTATTTATATTAAAGCAGAGAAAGGAAAGGTAACAGGAATTTTAGGTAAAAATGGCTGCGGAAAATCCAGTTTATTCAGAATTATTTTCGGATCCCTTCAACCTAAACATAAACTCATTCGGTTAAACAAAAAAGCTATTACACAAAAATTCTATAAAATTGGCATGGTAGCTTATTTACCTCAAAACAACTTTATCCCCAAAGAACTTTTATTAAAAAAAGTATTTGGCTTATACAAAGGCTCTTGGCAAAGGTTCACTTCAATATTTGAAGAATTAGCTTTGTATGAAAATTCAAAAATCAAAGAATTATCAGGTGGTGAACGTAGAATACTGGAAATCTATTTAGTATTACAACTCGGTGTAAAAGTGGTTTTACTCGATGAACCTTTTTCTAATATCGCTCCACTTCAGATTGAAAAAATAAAGACCCTTATTCACCAGGAAAAATCGAATAAAATTATTTTACTAAGCGATCATTTTTATGAAGATGTACTGGACGTTTGCGAAAGACTTTATCTAATTGAAGGTACAAGATCTATTGCTATAAAAAATCAAAAAGATTTAGAGAGCTACGGATATCTCACGACTAAAGATTCACAATAACCCCAATCCCCAATTGTTGTTTCCATTGTACTTTAGGTCCGGCATCTACCAATTCTCCTTCGGCATTTTCTTCCTGCACTTTAATATCATCATCATATTTTAAGTGAGAACCGAGTTTAGCTAATACATATTGATTGACTTGAAAGTTAAAGTTCAGCTCCCAATTCACATCTATATTCCCGAATTTATTAATATAATCGGTATACAAACTCAATTTGTTGCTTAAGCCTATATTTTCGAAAATCTCTGTATTATACTCATTGGTAAACAAAATCCCTACCTCGGTGCGTATATTTTCACCTTCTTTAATAAGGTTTCCTTCTTCATCATATACAGCTCCCTCTACCCCAAAAGCGCCATCATTTGCTAAGTCCTGATCTAATACAAAAGTAGAACGTAGCGTGAGCGGCGAAGCATAAATGTTTAAGTTTTCTTTCTCCGAATTATATTCTGAACCAACTCCTAAAAACAAATAGGCCGGCGCCAAAACAGTGGAAATTTTCTTGGATGTATCAGGATAATTATACCCGTTAGAAAATTGTGTACTAAAATTGGCTTTGGCCGAATAATACCAGTTAGAAAGTGTATCTTTCCGGTAACCAAAGGTTGAGTTTATCTCTAAATGATCGTCGGTTTTCCTAATCTCTTGCTCGGTTTGCTTATTGATCCCGTAACGGGCAATCAATTCATTTTTCCAACGAATGTTTTTTCGCTCGTAAATTCTTTTAAAATCTGTACTCATTAAGGCTGCAATAGAATTTGCCCCACCGGCATTCCAGTTCACGAAAGCAACCTCTGAAAGATCCAGCCCTATTTTATTTACTTCTTTCCAAAAGCTTATGTTGGGATGGTACTTACTTAACCTATTTAGCTTATCTACTTTGGTGATTGGAAAAAAAGGTTGATAAGCATAGGGGGTTAAGGTATTTACCGATACAATGCTATCCCGTGTTTGAGCGATTAAAAAATTAGTGCAAAGAACTACAAAAACTAAAATAAACTTCTTCAACATTATCCTTCAATTATGGTCTTAGTAAGTAAAACTTCCGAATTCGCTTTTTATTGTTAGTTTTTTCTCTTCTGAAGCTTCTACCCTTCCTACAATCTGAGCATCTACTTCAAACGATTTTGAGATAGTAATAATTTCTTCTGCATATTCCTGTGGTACATAAATTTCCATTCGATGCCCCATATTAAAAACTTGGTACATTTCTTTCCAATCGGTTTTGCTTTCTTGCTGAATTAATTTGAAAAGTGGTGGCACTTCAAACATATGATCCTTAATCACGTGTAAATTATCTCCTATAAAATGAAGGATTTTGGTTTGTGCCCCTCCACTACAATGGACCATTCCGTGAATTTCTTCTGAAGAATATTTTGAAAGTATTTTCTTGATGATTGGTGCATAAGTTCTGGTTGGAGAAAGCACTAATTTACCAGCGTCCAATTCAGCATCTTTAACATCTGAAGTTAATTTTTTAGTTCCTGAGTAAATCAAGTCTGAAGGAATGGAGTTATCGAAACTTTCTGGGTATTTCTTTGCTAGTTCTTTACTAAACACATCGTGACGTGCAGAGGTAAGACCGTTGCTTCCCATTCCGCCATTATATTCTTTTTCATAAGAAGCTTTTCCTGAAGAAGAAAGCCCTACAATCACATCGCCGGCTTTTATATTAGCATTATCGATCACTTTGCTTCTCTTCATCCTTGCTGTTACGGTAGAATCTACAATAATGGTTCTTACCAAATCCCCAACATCGGCAGTTTCCCCTCCGGTGGAATGAATTTCTACGCCAAAATCTTTTAATTCGGCAATTAACTCTTCCGTCCCGTTAATGATAGCTGAGATGACTTCACCCGGAACTAAATTTTTATTTCTACCTATGGTAGAAGAAAGTAATATATTATCGGTGGCTCCCACACACAAAAGATCGTCTATATTCATAATAAGTGCATCCTGTGCTATCCCTTTCCAGACCGAAATATCTCCGGTTTCTTTCCAATACATATAAGCCAGGGAAGATTTAGTCCCTGCCCCATCGGCGTGCATAATTAGGCAGTACTCTTCATCTTGGGTTAAATAATCGGGTACTATTTTACAAAAGGCTTTTGGGAATAAGCCTTTATCTACATTTTTTATAGCATTATGTACATCTTCTTTTCCTGCGGAAACACCTCTTTGTGCGTAACGTTTACTTACTTCTTGACTCATATGATTTGGTATTGAACTGCAAAAATAAGGAATTAAAAAAACCCCGTTTAAAAAACGGGGCGGTATTCTTAAAAGTTATTCAGATTAGTAAGTGAATAACAATTCTCTGTATTTGGTTATTGGCCATAATTCATCATCAACCAAAATTTCCAACTTATCGCAATGGTATCTAATTTCATCAAAATAAGGTCTTACTTTATCACAGTAAGCAAATGCTTTTTCTTCAGCTCCTTCTATTTTGTTGGCTTCTCTACGGGCATCGATCATCTCTGTAATTCCTTTGTTTATCTTTTCGATATGACTGGAAATTTCTTCAATAATGCTTAATTGCTCGCCTGCATGCTTTTTAAAGTCGTTACCGTAAATTTCTTTAAGTCCTTGTACGTTCTTAATTAAAATGTTTTGGTATCTAATTGCTGTTGGGATAACGTGATTTCTTGCGATATCACCTAATACACGTCCTTCAATTTGAATATGCATTGCATACTCTTCTACTTCAATTTCGTGACGGGCTTCCATTTCTACACGGTTCATTACTCCCAAATCTTCAAACAACTTGATGGTTTTGTCTGCGATTTTCACTTTAAGTGCTTCCGGAGTTTTCTTGTTATTGCTTAAGCCACGTTTCTTAGCTTCTTTTTCCCAAGCTTCGCCGTAACCATCGCCTTCAAATCTAATTTTCTTAGACTTTTTGATGTAATCTCTAAGTACATTAAAGATAGCATCATCCTTCTTCATCTTCTTATCTTTTACAAGCTTGTCTACTTCTACTTTAAAGTCTTGAAGTTGTTTAGCTACCGCAGCATTCAATACCGTCATTGGGTTAGAACAGTTAGCAGTTGAACCTACTGCTCTTAACTCAAATTTATTACCGGTAAAGGCAAAAGGAGAAGTTCTATTTCTATCGGTGTTGTCCAATAAAATTTCAGGAATTTTACCGACTACGTTTAATTTAAGATCTGTTTTTTCTTGTGGTGAAAGTTTACCATCGGTTACTTTTTCCAGTTCATCAAGAACTTTGGTTAACTGAGAACCAATGAAAACTGAAATAATTGCCGGTGGTGCTTCGTTCGCCCCTAAACGGTGATCGTTTGAAGCTGACGCAATGGAAGAACGGATTAACTCTTCATTATCGTAAACTGCTTTTATAGTATTCACAAAGAAGGTTAAGAACTGAAGGTTCTTCATTGGGGTACTCCCCGGACTTAATAAATTGACTCCAGTATTGGTTGCCAACGACCAGTTGTTGTGTTTACCACTACCGTTTACTCCAGCAAATGGTTTTTCATGGAAAAGCACTTTTAAGTGGTGACGCTCAGCAACTTTATCCATCACATCCATCAATAATAGGTTGTGATCTACCGCTAAGTTTACCTCTTCAAAAATTGGCGCTAATTCAAACTGGTTAGGTGCAACCTCATTGTGACGGGTTTTTACCGGAATACCCAGTAACATACATTCTGTTTCTAAATCACGCATATAATTGATTACACGTGTAGGAATAGAACCAAAATAATGATCGTCTAGCTGCTGCCCTTTAGCAGGTGCATGACCTAATAAAGTTCTTTCGGCTAATACTAAATCTGGACGGGAAGCTGCTAATGCTGCATCTACCAAGAAATATTCTTGTTCCCAACCTAAAGTAGCGTTTACTTTGGTTACTTTTTTATCGAAATATTTTGCTACTTCTGTTGCTGCATTATCTAATGCCTGTAACGAACGTAACAAGGGTACTTTATAATCTAATGCTTCTCCTGTGTAAGATACAAATACGGTAGGAATACAAAGGGTAGTTCCTAAAATAAATGCAGGAGATGTAGGATCCCAAGCGGTATAACCTCTTGCTTCAAATGTATTTCTAATTCCTCCGTTAGGGAAACTAGAAGCATCCGGTTCTTGTTGTACTAAAGAACCACCTCCAAATTTTTCAATCGCAGAACCGTTTCCGGTTGGCTCAAAAAAGGCATCGTGTTTCTCTGCAGTAGAACCTGTTAAAGGTTGAAACCAGTGTGTGTAGTGAGTAGCTCCTTTAGAGATCGCCCACTCTTTCATTCCTGTTGAAATATGGTCGGCTAAATTTCTATCGATTTTAGAACCATTTTCGATAGCATCCATCACACTGTTGTAAGAATCTTTGGTAAGGTATTGGCGCATGGCCGGTTCATTAAATACGTTCTTCCCAAAAATTTCAGATCGCCTAGCGGGCTCTTTCACCTCTACTGGTTTTCTGTTTAATGTTTTCTTTAAAGCTTGAAATCTTAGCGTTGACATTTATAATTAACTTTTTGTGTTGCTAGCACAAAAATAGTGTTTTTATAAATACCCCCTAATTTTTTTTGTTAAGTTCTTAAAAAAGCATCCTTAAAATTATCTTACCCCTAAAAAATAAGACTTATTAAGAAAATGCTAAACCAATAAACAATGCATACCCCGCAAATATCACAAATCCCTTATATTTACTGATGGTGTAACGTTTTGGAAGAAACACCAAAGGCAATAATACCAAGGCAAAACCAAGCATCCAAAATATATCATTGGTTAACACAGCTTTAGATTCTAAATGAATAGGTTTTATTAAAGCGGTCAATCCTAAAACCGAACCTATATTAAAAATATTGGAACCAATTAAGTTTCCTAATGAAAGTGCTTTCTCTTTCTTTAGGGCCGCAATTACAGAAGCAGCTAACTCCGGCACGCTGGTTCCTATAGCAATCATCGTGACAGAAATTACCCGTTCGCTTACGCCCAGTTTCTTCGCTAAATCTACAGAACCTTCTACCAACCATTCAGAACCAAAATAAAGGGCCGCCCCTCCAATTAATAACCAAATTACAATCTTAAAACCAGAAACTCCCTGTAAGCTTTCATCTACATCTTCCGTAGGAACTTCATCGTGTTTTCGGGCACGTTGAATTAAAATAAACAAATAAATTACAATAGCCCCTACAAAAACACCCCCTTCTATCCGGGAGATTTGATAACCACTTTGCAAGAAAACATATAATGCCAATGAAAATAACATCATCACAGGCCAATTAAATTTATAGAAATCTTTATCAACTTCAATCGTACTAATAATGGAAGTGATCCCTAACACTAGACCAATATTGGCAATGTTAGAACCAATCACATTTCCTAAACTAATATCTGAAAAACCTTCCATTGCGGCTTGTAAACTCACCAATAGTTCGGGTAAGGAAGTAGCAAAAGAGACTACCGTTAAGCCAATAACCATTCGGGAAATATTAAACTTGAACGATAAAGCTACCGAAGATCGCACCAAATATTCTCCTCCTACTACTAATAAAACAAAACCTGCTATGATGAGTACTATTGACATAGAAACTTATTTTCTTGCGAAGATAATGTAAACAATTTAGATGCTTTTGTTTATTACAGTTTTCAACCGCATAAAAAAATCCCTTTCCAGTTAACTGAAAAGGGATTTCACTTTTAAAATATTTTTTTATTGTTTGATAAGTTTTACGGTTGTATGCTGCCCATCAGCAGAAACTTTTAACAAATAAATTCCTGCAGAAAGCTCCTCTAAGTTGATTTGCTTTTGGGTTCCTCTTACTGAATATTCCCTTACTTTCTTTCCTAGGATATCGAACAGCTCCAGCTTCTTTAGTTCATGGCTGGCTTCAATTTTCACAAAATTATAAGTTGGGTTAGGATAAACTTTTATCGAGTTTTGCTGAACAAATTCTTTGGAAGCTAAAGTAGATTCTCCTCTTAAAGCAATATTATTGAATCTTACTTCATCCCCATTATCTACAAACATATCGGCCCCATCAAAACGCATTCTAACTCTAAAATCAGGATTGTTATTGGCGATACTCACGTTAGAGAAATCAAATTCCATTATTTCGTAATCACCGGGAACGCTCTCTGTAGCATTGCTTAAATTATCGGTTGACCAAGCATTACCATCCCAATAATCAATAAGTAGGCTTTCAGCTGCTCCATTGGTTTCTACTGCAAATGAAAATTTAATATTCTCCAAATCTGTAGTGGGCATTACAAATTCTAAATAATTTTCCAAAGTTCCCGATCTAAACGGTTGCTTGACCTGCACACCTCTCATGATATCCGCCGAATAAGGAATATCATTATTGGCTTCTGCAACATAATTTAACTCGGTTGGTGAGTTTTTCCTTTCTAAAGAAGCGGTTCTCCATTCCGGATCGTCACTGGTAAACGGATATCCCGAAAGGCAACTGGTATAATTTATAGTTGCTGAAAGTTCGTTACTGGCATACGTAGCGTCTAATCCTGTTAAAGGTGTATCGTTGGGGATATTGCTATCCATTAACCAAAAATAAACTACTTCAGATGGATTTTCTATGGCTTCAAAATTGGCCTGAATTTCCATATTTGCAGAAGGGGTTATATTTAGTACAGGATCGGTACCACTCACATCTCCTGACCAATGCGAAAACTCGTATCCCGGGAAAGCAGTGGCTTCTATGCTAACAGGAATCGCTTCAAAATATTTACCTGTCCAAGGATATGGACTGGCTGCAACACCGGGAGTTTCTTCTTGAATCTCTATGGTATTAATTCTCACGAAGCCGGCCTCAGCATCTGAAACATTTAAGGTCAAATCTAAAATGCTATTGAGAGAAAAATAGTTTTTAATTTGCTCTCTTTGTGCGGCAGGACGGGTATTCCCCCAACTTAAAAGTGTACTTTGTTCTGCAGAATCATAAAAATCTGTTTTTGGATAGCGATCTTGATCTTCTACCAAATAAGGACTTACTTCAGCAAAGGTAAAATTCACTACATCGTTAAAATAACTGGTCCCTAAAACGGTATTTAATATATCGGCAAACCTGTTCATAAATTGGTGCTGAAAATCTGTATTATCTATAAGCGAACTTAACAAAGCTTCATTGCTTGAGTTAACAGGATCTGCCCAATGTCCCAACCAATTGATATCATCATTTAAACTAGCTTCAAAATCTTGTACGGTGACTCGCCATTTACCATCGCCATAATTATTATCAACAGGAGTTCTCACTTTCCAAAAGTTTCTTTCATAGCTATCGTTAGCTGAAAAAATTTCTAACACCATATGATCTATATAAGATTTCATATCCAGTAAACTAGCTGCTTGCTCATAATTGGCATCATCTGCCATATCGTTATTAAGAATAAAATCGCGCATAGCAATATAATCGTCAAAGTCTGCATCCTCCCCTTCGTCTAATCCACAATTCACCCCTCTACAACCTACAATAGCGATCTCCTCATCATCTAAATCAAAATTCAAGGCAAAATGATGCTCATCGATCCGATCACGAATAGCGGTTAAGCCCCAATATTCTCCGTTAATAAAATGAATAGCCGGCTGTATTCTCGCTACACCATTATAGATGGGTTGCATGGCTCTATTAAATACGACATCGTAAGAAACAGGACCGCCACTACCATTACCGCGAAGCATAATTCTTTTAAATTCGGTATTATTTGGTAAAGTTGCATCTGGTATAGTCACATTAAACAAGTCATGTTCAAACGTATTTTCGCCACCATATTCACTTCTAGCATATAAACGTAAATTTTTTATGGCTCGAGCTCTAGAGTTATTACCATGGATCCTTAAACCTCCATTTACATTCATAACCACATTTAAACTCGTTGGTTCAAACATTTCTATGCTAGTAGGATACTCCCAATCACGACCTCGTCGCCAGTAGTTGCTCCATTCTGGTCGCCAATATTGATTATTATCTGGATTTTCTGCTCTCCAAGTATCAAAATCTACCCCTGAAGTATAGATTCCGTCATTATAATCAAATAAATAATCTTCTTGAATTTGTAAAGAAATTACCGGAATATCATAAGGGTTTCCTCCTGCCCATACAAAAAAGGTTTTTGAAACAGTTTCTGAAGCTATTCCATCTACATATGCTTTTGCCTTGATCACAGTAGCTTTTCTTACCGGATCTATGGGAGTAATCAATTCAAATTGGTGTGGATTTTTAGTGGTTAAATGATCTGGCTCAGACGACCTATCGTCTATGCTTATAGAAGCAGTATAGGTATTGGATATATAACTACCGGACAAAAGAGGACCGGGAGAATCGGTAGTTTGTAAAGGATATTCATTTTTATAATTAAAGCTAGTACCTGCTAAATTACTCTGTTCTGGTTCTGAGCCATCTAAGGTATAGATAATCTCTGCATTTGGATTGGAATGACTTATTGTTAAATCGAATGAAGAATTATATAATCCGGAATCGTGTGAAAATATTGGAGGAGTCATTAACTCAGTTAGGCCTGTTCCTGTATTGGATACGCCTGGGGTACTTGTATAAAAAAACAACCAATCACCGGTACCGTCAGGTTGACGCCCATAAGAAACATCAGTTTCTAAATCTACCGCAGGTACTTGATCTACTAAACCTCCTTCCGGATTGGTAAGAATGACATCCTCCCCTCCTGAACTAATCTTAAAATTGGTGTGCAGGGCTTGCCCTACTTCCGCAATGTCTTTATCTGAAGCCCATACCAATAAAAATTCGTTAGGCTGAATGATATATGCAGGAAAAGTCCAAAGGAAAGGTACTGCAGGATCGTCTGTTAAGCCAAAGCCTTCTAAATTGACAGCAACAGTGCCATAATTATAAATCTCAATCCAATCTTCGTAATCCCCGTCATTATCTTGTATGGTTGAATCGTTAGAAGCCATCACCTCATTAATGGCTAAGTCTTGAGAAGTACATAGTGCACTAAAAAATAAGTTTATCACAAAAAAGATCGTGTAGCGCTTCTTCATAAAATTTTCTTTATAAAAACGTTAAATAAATGTAACTAATATGGCAAGCAATTTACGACTAATTTTATTTTAAAAAATTCTATAGGTTTAAGAGTAAATAAACCTGATAAAAAACAACTATTATTTTAGTTGACTAACTACAAAAATAGTTATATATTTGAAATGTTCTAAATCCCTCATTAGGGAATACCCAAAATTATAAGATATGGAAAAACTTACTAATAAAGAAGAAGAGGTCATGCAAGCACTTTGGAAACTGAAAAAAGCATTTGTAAAAGAAGTTTTAGCCGAAATGCCCAATACCAAATTGCATTACAATACGGTTTCTACAATTGTAAGAAAACTGGAAAAGAAAGATTTTATAGGTCATGAAGCTTTTGGAAATACGCACCGTTACTATCCGCTTATTAGCAAAGAAGCTTATAGCTCTTATTTTATGAAAAATGCATCCCAGAAGTTTTTTGATAATTCTTACAAAAAGATGGTCTCTTTTTTTGCGAAAGAAGAAAAAATTAGTGCGGAAGAATTACGGGAGATTTTAGAAATTATTGAAAGTAAAAAGTAATGGATTTTTTTACCTATCTCTTAAAAAGCACCGCTATTCTTAGTTTATTTTTCTTGGTAGATTTTTTCTTGCTAAGAAAAGAAACACTTTTTAAACATATTCGTTACTTTTTACTAACAGGAATTATTTGCGCATTGGTATCCCCTTTTTTAGAATTTACACGAGTAATTTATTTGGAAACCTCTCCTACTCCTTTCAATTTAAATGAAATTCCGATGGATAGTTACAATTCTATGAAAGAAGAAAGTTTGGACTGGGGACAATTACTCTTCTCCATTTATATAGTTGGCGTTGCAGTGATGTTAATTCGCTTTAGCATTCAGCTTTGGGGGTTAGTGAAAATTTTAAAGCTGCCTAAGCGAAAAGACTCCGAAGGTTTTTATCATATTGAAATTACAGAAAAACTTTCCCCTTTTTCATTTTTTAACTACATCGCCTACCCTTTAAAATCATATACCAAAGAAGAACTTGAATTTATTATCCAGCATGAAAAAATTCACGGACGCCAATACCATTCCATCGATGTATTATGCAATCAAGTGATTTCGATTTTATTTTGGTTTAATCCGTTAGCTTGGTTCTACCAAAAAAGAATCTTAGAAAATTTAGAGTTTATTGCTGACAAAGAAGTATCTCACGCCAATAAAATTCAACAGAAAAACTACGAGCTTACCTTATTAAAGGTTTCTACCAATTACCAAGCGCCAAGTTTGGCTAATCAATTTCACCAATCATTCATCAAAAAACGAATACTTATGTTAAACAAAAAACAATCAAAAAAGTACGTATTTCTAAAAAGCACCTTGATTTTACCGCTACTAAGCTTCTTCTTATGGAGTTTTAATATGAAGGAGGAAGTAGAATATTATCCTTCAGCTAAGCAAGAGATTTCAGAAAAAGTACCTTCTAATCCCATTTATATTATAGATTCTAATTCAACAGATCAGGAAATAAAACAGATAAAATCTCAATTAGAATCTGAACTCAAGGGCACTAAAATTCGTTTTACTAAAATGAAAAGAAATGCCAATAACCAACTAATTAACCTCTCTATCCAAATTAAATTTAAAACAGATGATCATTTCCGTGAAGTAACAAATGTACATAACGATCCTATCGCTAACTATGCTTTTCAGGCCGAAGGTAAAAATGTCATCATTTCTTTCTCCGATTTAACTACTACTGTTCACCCCCTTGGAAGTACCACGAATTTTGACCCTGAAAAATACAATGTAGAAACTATCGTTTCCGGGGAAACACCTAAAAACCCTAAGAATAATACCATTTATGTTCATCAATAAAGGATAATTAAACTCAGAAATCTTATTATGAAAAGTCACTCATCCCTTATACTCATAATTTGCATACTATTATCTTGTAAACAGAGACCTAAAGGCGACCTAGACCAGTTTGAAATATCAGGAAAAATTTCAGGTATACCCGATAGTACTAAAATTTATTTAACAAATTTAGACACAGATGCTGTTTTTGACAGTACAATTATAGAAAATGAAAACTTTAAATTTAAAGGTAAATTAATTGATCCTCCAACTCAATTATGGCTCCATGGGAACCTTAATAAAGAATTCTTCTATACCAACTTATTGATAAAAAATGAATCTATTAAAATTAATGGAGATCATTCAGATTTCCCTAATTCGTTAAAAATAACAGGATCGCCCACCCAAAATCAAGAAATAGAATTAAATAATCTGTTAGCAAGCTATAGAAACAAAAGGGATTCCATTTTTAATTTAGTGATGAAAGCCCATTATGCAGGAGATAAGGAGAAAGTCAATACCATCAACAAACAAGTTAGCCACCTAGATAGTTTAACGCAAACCATTAAAATAGATTATATCAAGAATCATCCCAACGCTCATACGAGTGTTATTCAATTGAACTATCTTAAAAATCAAATCTCTAAAGAAAAAGTCAAAAAACTTTTTCTGAATCTTGATCCTGAAATTCAGCAAGGAAAATACGGTAGACCCGTAAAAATCTTTCTAGAGGAAAAAATATTAGACGCAGGTGACGCCTATTACAATTTTGAAGCCTACAAGGCTAACAATGAGCCGGTAAAACTTTCCGATCTTAAAGGGAAATATACTTTACTCGATTTTACCACAGCGTATTGTGGACCTTGTATACAAGCTGTTGACGAACTTAAAACATTAAATCAACATATAGATTCTTTAGAAATTATAAGTATTTCAGGAGATATAAATAAAGAAGTTTGGCTTAAATCACTAAAAAGAGATCAAATTACTTGGGAGAGTGTTTGGGACGGAAAAGGCAGTAAAAGCAAAACTTTTATCAAATATGGAGCATCAAGCTTCCCTACTTTTGTACTTATTGATCCAACAGGTAAGCTCATGAGAAAATGGAGTGGATATAGCGAAAAAAGTTTAATCAATAAACTATCAGACTTGGGGTTTAAAAATTTAAACAGTCTCTAAACCCTATAATTTTCTTAAAAACAGCATCCTTGAGAGCTTGACTGTCAAGGATTTTGTATTTTTAAAAGAAAAACCATGGGACTAAAAACATCCATCTTCAGAGGACTTTCTAAATTAAATAAAGTATTGTTGCCCAATTATACCAAAAAAGGACTGGATTTAGAAAAAGCCAATAAATTACAATTAGCCATTATTGGATGGAAGGCTTGGGTAACTAAACACGCAGCAAGAAACCCAAACCAAAAGTTATTACAAAACTAGTAGCTTAACAACGAATGTATGCTCTTGCCTTTTAATTTGCTTCTTCCTTCTAAAAAAGAAAGTTCTATTAAAAAATTACATTGAACAATTTCACCTCCCAAGCGTTCTACCAAATTACAAGCTGCTTGCGCCGTTCCCCCGGTAGCGAGCACATCGTCATGAATTAAAACCTTCTGCCCTGCTTTAATAGCATCTTCGTGAATTTCTAATTGGTCTTGCCCGTATTCTAAATCGTACGATTCTTGTAAGGTTTTATAAGGTAACTTTCCTTTTTTTCGGATAGGTACAAAACCGGCACGAAAATGTTTGGCCAGTAAAGTTGCTAAAAAATAACCTCTAGACTCTATCCCTACCACCATATCTATGTTGGCATCTATGTTTTCTGTAAAACTTTTTATACAAAAGTCTAGAGCTTCGGGGCTTTGCAATAGCGGTGTGATATCTTTATAAGAAATCCCTTTCTTTGGGAAATCAGGTACTGTTCTAATATAACTTTCTAAATTCATAAGAATTGATTATAAAATCCGAAGATAGAAATAAGGAATGAAATTTAAAATTTGAATTTTCTCAAAAAGCCCTTGTAGTTTTATTAAAAAGAAATATATTTGCACCCGCAAAAAGGCCTCGTGGCGCAACTGAATAGCGCATCTGATTACGGCTCAGAAGGTTGCAGGTTTGAATCCTGCCGAGGTCACTAAGAAAACTATTCTTAACCATATAAAACCCTGTAAAATCTATGATTTTACAGGGTTTTTTGGTTTTTAGAAGTCAATTTTAATGGAATTGATTTAATATTAAATACAACACATCGGCTCACAAATAGTTAACTTGATCAACAGTTTTGAGTAAATTTTCTTTCGCTAACAGCTTTTCAAAAGCAAAAAACTATAAAAACAAAAGACTTATCGATGTCCCTTTATGTTCTTCGCTATGAATTTGGATTTTTCCTTTATGTAACATCATAATTTGCTTACATAAACTTAAGCCAATACCACTACCATTCTTTTTGGTGGTAAAGAAAGGAACAAATATGGTTTCCTGAATTTCTGGCGGAATACCATTTCCATTATCGATTACTTTTATAAGCGTGTAACCGTCGGTAGTAGATTTTGCAGTTATCAGCACCTCTGCTCCTTCTTTTCCTTGCAAAGCATCCCGTGCATTCACAATCAAATTAATCAATACCTGTTCGATAAGATAACTATCTATTTTTACCTGCAACTGTGAATTAGAAAGATCAAAATTTAATGCTATATGCTTAGAAGCTAAAGAAGGTTTCATTAATCGTTCTATGGAAGCAAAAAGATTTTCTACATACACATTACTACGATTAATATGGGTAACTTTATTTAGGCTACGATAGGTTTTAGCAAATTTCATTAAACCTTCACTTCGCTTTTTAATGCTTCCAATGGCTTCATTTAAATCTAAAATATCCAAAGCATTTTCTTCAGGATTTTTAAGGTTCTCCCCTACCTGATATTGTAAGGTATCTGCCAACGAAGAAATGGGCGCAATAGAATTCATAATCTCGTGCGTCATTACACTTAGTAACTTTTTCCAGGCTTCAGATTCGTTTTGGTTCAGGGTTTCGTCAATATTTTGAAGTAGAATAATCTTAAAGGAATCTTCATTTTCATAAAAAACCGTTTCAGAAACCAATACTTTTAGCTTTTCCCCATTTACTTGAATACTTATGGAGCTCCCGGTAAGATGACTCATTTCAAAAATGTTCTCAAACAATTCCGGTTTTCTGCTTTTTAGAAACTTAATATTTTTAAAAGAAGGAATACTCAACGTTTTCTTAATCGCTTCGTTCGCCCAAAGTACGTCGCCGGTTTTTTGATGATAAGAAATTATCCCGACATCAACCATTTCTAATATTTTTTGAAGATAAAGATATTGCGCCTCCTTATTCGAGTTGATCTCACGAATCTTATCATTAATGAGGTTAAAGCCTTCGTGAAGTCGCGCTAAATCTTCCGGAGCTCCTTTGCTTACAAATCGTCTTGAAAAATCGTTGTACTTAACCGATTCAAAAAAATCGTCCATCGCCACGAAGCGACGGGTTATAAATTTATACAGCTTATAAAAAACCACTAATGAAAGTATTGCTCCTACCATAAGCAATGCCATTTGGTTCATGCTAACTCCAAAAGCGACAGCAGCTAAACCCAGTGTTAAAACCACCAATCTTATTAAAAGACCTAAAGTATATTTTTTATAAGTCATATTTATTAAGTCTGCGGTACAATGCTGCTCTGGTAATCCCTAACTCTTTAGCCGATTTAGAAATATTCCCTTTATTCTTCTCGATAACCTTCAAAATAGTTTGCTTTTCTACCGTTTCGAGATTGGTCTCCTGAATTCCGTTAGGGCTTTCTACCGACTTTTCCAATCCGGAAAACACTAAATCTTCCGCAGTTAGTGTATCATCATCGGCCATAATCACGGCTCTTTCTAACACATACTGAAGTTCACGAACGTTTCCGGGAAAAGAATGCGACTTTAGCTTACTAAAAAAGTCTTTCTCAAAAGAAAATGGACCTTTAAAATATTTTTCGGCATAAATATCAGTAAAATAGCGACTAAGTATGGTAATATCGGTACCTCGCTCGCGAAGTGGTGGCACCATGAGATCTACCGTATTAATGCGGTAAATTAAATCCTTGCGAAACGTATTCTCATCGGCAAGATCACTCAGTTCTAAATTTGTCGCACAAATTAGCCGAATATCAATAGCTATACTTTCGTTAGATCCTAAGGGAGTAATGGTACGGTTTTGTAACACCGTAAGCAATCTTGCCTGTTGGCGCAAGCTAATATTTCCTATTTCATCCAAAAAAAGTGTCCCACCATTGGCTGCTTCAAAACGCCCTTTACGATCCTCCCGCGCATCGGTAAACGCTCCTTTTTTATATCCAAAAAGTTCACTTTCAAACAAACTCTCCGTGAGCGCACCTACATCTACTTTTACAAACGGCTTGTTTTTCCGAAGGGATTGATCATGAATTGCCCTTGCCACTAAATCTTTACCTGTACCGTTTTCTCCCAAAATCAAGACATTAGCATCTGTAGGAGCTACTTTTTTTAGTTTTTCAAACACCAACTGCATTTCTTCACTTTCGCCAATAATTTTATTTCCGGCAGCGGTAGGTCTCGATAGTTTTGGTTTTACTGACTTTTTTTCAACCAGGGATGTTAAAGCTTCAATCATTTTTTGATTTTTCCAGGGTTTTATCAAAAAATCTGAAGCTCCTTTTTTTAAGGAACGTATGGCCAGATCAATATCAGCGTAAGCAGTAATTAAGATGACCTCTACTTTTTGATCGAGCTGTTTAATCTTATGGAGCCAGAAAATTCCTTCATTACCAGTATTTACCACTCCATTAAAATTCATATCCAGAATAATTATATCAAATTTTTCTTGTTCTAAAAGAGCGGTGATATTATTCGGGTTCTTTTCTGTAACTACTTTATTTACTAAAGATTTCAGCATAATCCGCAATGCAGTTAACACATCGGGATCATCGTCTATAACCAGTATGTTCGCATTTTTTAGTTGCATACCTACAATATTACAACTTTCTGTTACCTATCAATAAGAATGACTTTAGAAATTTAAAACCTTACAAAACTGGTTTATTTCCGAACAGCTAGTGTATTAAAATCGAACACTTTTTATTTCAATAAAAACAGTAAAATACTAGAATACAACTATTTAAACTTATGGCATCATTATGACTAATGATTTAAATGATTTTAAAGACAGTTATTGAACAATGGATATTGCATTAGAAAAGAAACGTTTTACGCCAAAAAGAATTGCGCTGATTATTGGCGCAGCACTTCTAATAGGGTTTATCATATTTATATTACTCTCTTCTAGTGGTAGCACGAAGCTTAATATTGATCGTGAACGCATCAGCATTCATGCTGTTAAAAATGGGGTTTTTCAGGAAAATATTCCGGTTAATGGTGTTGTGATGCCTATTACCACAATTTACCTAGATGCGCTGGAAGGCGGTCGTGTGGAAGAAAAGTTTGTAGAAGACGGTACGCTTATGAAAAAAGGAGAACCTATTCTAAGATTATCAAATACCGATTTAGAATTAAGTCTGGTAAATCAAGAAACCCAAGTCTATAACCTGCTTACTCAAATGCAGCGTACACAAAATGCTTCTCGAGAGAACACCATCAATAAACTCAATCAGCTTACTGAAGTAAAAAGTAGTCTTCGAGAAGCGGAAAGAAAATATAAATTGAATAAAAAACTTTTTGAAAAAGGAGTGGTAGCCAAACAAGAATACCTCGAAACTAAAAACAACTATAATTACCAAAAAGATCGTTTAGCTCTAACTGAAAAAGTACTGCAACAAGATACTATTTCTTCTAAACAGGAAAATGTACAGGTAAGAGAATCTTATGAAAAAACACGAAAAGCGCTAGAATTAATGCGTAAAAAAGTAGAAGACCTAGTGGTAAGAGCCCCGGTTGACGGGCAGCTAACTTCTTTAGATGCAGAAATAGGTCAATCTAAATCGAAAGGAGAACGCCTAGGTCAAATTGATGTGATTAGTGGTTATAAAGTTCGTGCAGATATAGATGAACATTATATTTCAAGAATATATGCAGGACAACAGGGAAGCTTTAATTTTGACGGCAATAGTTATCAATTAGTAATAAAAAAAGTATATACGCAGGTGACTAACGGAAGATTTCAGGTAGATATGACTTTTATGGAAGAAGCGCCTGAGAAATTAAGAAGAGGGCAAACCCTTCAAATTCGAGTAGCCTTGAGCCGAGAAAAAGAAGCTCTACTTATTCCTAAAGGTGGCTTTTTTCAGGAAACCGGTGGAAACTGGATCTTTAAACTTAGTGAAGACGGCAAAATTGCTTACAAGACCGATATTCAATTGGGAAGCCAAAATACAGAATATTATGAAGTACTTTCAGGTTTGGAGCCCGGTGACCAAGTGATTACTTCCAGCTACAGCAATTATGGAGACATCCAAGAACTGGTATTAAAAGACTAAATATGCTAATTTTAAACTATAATTATTCAGGACTAATACATTCATCATGATAAAAATAACAGATCTCGAAAAGTTTTATCGCACAGAAGAAGTACAGACCATTGCTATTAATAAGCTTTCTTTTGAAGTGAAAGAAGGAGAATTTGTATCGGTAATGGGACCATCGGGTTGCGGAAAATCTACCCTACTCAATATTTTAGGGCTTTTGGATGACCCAAATGGGGGCAGCTACCTCTTTAACGGAACGGAAGTTGCCGGATTTAATGAACGCAAGCGAGCCAATCTTAGAAAGCATAACATTGGATTTGTGTTCCAAAGTTTTAACCTTATTGATGAACTTAGTGTATTTGAAAACGTAGAGCTACCTTTAATTTATACCGGTGTAAAAGCCGCTGAACGCAAAGAACGCGTTCACGAGGTACTTGAAAAAATGCAAATTATGCACCGTCGTAAGCACTTTCCACAACAACTCTCCGGAGGTCAACAACAACGTGTCGCTGTAGCTCGTGCCGTAGTAAATAACCCCAAACTCATTCTTGCAGATGAGCCTACCGGGAACTTAGATAGTAGTAACGGTAATGAGGTCATGGATTTATTAACTGAACTGAATGCTACCGGAACTACCATTATTATGGTTACCCATAGCGAACATGACGCCAAATACAGCCACCGCATCATTAGGATGCTCGACGGACAAAAAGTAACTGAAAATATTCTTTCAGAATTTAAAAAAAGACCAAAGGTCGAACTTTAATACTCCAAGGGGTTTCATTCATTAATCTAACTAAAAAGGGACTTCATCAATCCCGATAAACACTTTTTATGTTTAAAAATCATATCAAAATAGCTTTTAGAAATCTTTGGAAAAACAAGGGTTACAGCTCTCTGAATATTATCGGTTTAGCCATCGGAATAACTTGTGCAAGCCTAATATTTTTATGGGTAGAAAATGAATTTAATTACAATAGTAGTATCCCGGAAAAAGATCTTGTCTACTATGTTCCAACCAATCAAATGTACGAAGGAGAATGGGGAACTTTTTATTCTTCACCGGGACCACTAGCCGCCGACTTGAAAGAAGAAATTCCTGAAGTAGTTAAAGCAGGAAGACTCTGGACTAGTAATTTTTTATTTAATGTTGGAGATAATACTATTAAAAGTTCTGGTGAATATGCAGATTATGATATGATCGACATTTTTGGACTGTCCTTTATTGAAGGGACTAAAGAAACTGCCTTTAATAACCCAAATTCCATCATCATTACTCAGGAAACTGCGGCTAATCTTTTTGGGAAAAACACTCAGGTGTTAGGCAAAAATGTTCTTGTCAATAATTCTGAAAATTTTATCGTAACCGGAGTTATAAAAGATTTACCAGACAATACTTCATTTTCCTTTAATTGGCTGGTACCCTTTGATAATTTCATCAATGATAATCCTTGGGCAAAAGGATATGGAAATAATTTTGCGGACACCTTTGTAAAGCTAGCTCCTGGTGTAGATGTAGTGAGTGTAGATGAAAAAGTAAGAAAAATTCTACCTTCAAAAAAAGAAGAAAATGACACAGAAGCATTTCTTCATTCTTCTCAAGATTGGCATTTAAGATCAGAGTTTAAAAATGGTAAGGTAGATGGAGGAGAAATAAAATTTGTTCAGCTGTTTATCATTATCGCTATAATCATTTTGGTAATTGCCTGCATTAACTTTATGAACTTAGCAACCGCGAGGAGTGAAAAAAGAGCTAATGAAGTAGGGGTTCGTAAAGCTTTGGGTTCCGAAAAGAAAACACTTACTTATCAATTTATTATTGAAGCTGTAATTACAGCCGCTTTGTCATCTTTCATTAGTATTTTACTTATTATATTAATGCTTCCTAAATTTAATATGTTGGTAGAAAAACAATTAACATTAGGATTAAATCAACCTTTACATTTACTTTTTTTTATATCAATAACCCTCTTATGCGGAGTTTTTGCCGGTCTTTACCCTGCCTTTTACCTCTCTTCTTTTAAACCTGTAGAGGTTCTTAAGGGCATTAGAACAAAAAAAAGCAGTGCTATATTTATAAGGAAAGGACTCGTAATTACTCAGTTCTCCGTCTCTATTATTTTCATTATCAGCACTATTATTGTTTATCAACAAATCGAACACGTAAAAAATAGAGAACTTGGATTTGAAAAAGAAAACCTCATCGAAATACCGGTAAATGGAAATATGATTTCCAGCTTCCCTCCCATTCAGCAAGACTTAATTTCTTCAGGAATGTTCAGTCACGTTGCTTTAAATAGTTCCAAAATCTTTTCTGCAGGGTATAATGGATCAGGACTAAATTGGCAAGGAGGCATAAATACAGAAGATATTCTTATCAGGTTTAGGTGGATTACTTCCGACTTTTTAAATACGGCGGGAATGGAAATTGTCGAGGGTAGAAACTTTAGTAAGAATTTAGCAAAAGACAGTACAAACATACTCGTTACCCAATCTTTTGCTAGATTGATGGGAGATGATAGCCCTATTGGAAAAGTTGTACATCGCGAACAAGCCTATACCGTTGTAGGGGTAGTTAAAGATTATCTATATGGTGATATGTATGGAGCTAGTAAACCACTAATTTTTTTTAGCGGAAAGGAGGATGCCAGATTTTTATACGTTAAAAAGAAAGCTGGTGTTAGTAACGAATCTGCTTTAGCTAAACTGGAGCGCGTGGTCAACACCTACAACCCTGCTTTTCCTTTTGAATACACATTCGTTGAGGATTCTTTTGATTCAAGATTTAGAAGCGAAACTTTAATAGGTGATCTTACTAAAGTATTTGCACTATTAGCAATTTTTATCTCTTGCTTAGGTTTATTTGGACTAGCTGCCTATACTGCTGAACAGCGTAAAAAAGAAATCGGAATTCGAAAAGTTCTAGGGGCAAGTGTCGATAATCTTGCTAAACTATTATCTAGTGAATTTCTCAAACTAGTAATAATTTCCTGCATCATCGCCTTTCCTATAGCCTGGTTTGTAATGGAACAATGGTTACAAGATTATGCCTATAGAATAGAAATACATTGGTGGGTATTTATAGCTGCCGGGATTGCTGCCATCTGTATCGCTATCATCACGGTAAGCACTCAGGCCATTAAGGCGGCCATCGCCAATCCGATCAAAAGCCTTAGGGCGGAATAGCAAGTATATTTATAGTTATTTAAAAAATTCATCAAAGTTCTTATCAAATAAAAGCATTAGCATGTTCAAAAACTATATCAAAATCGCCTGGCGGAATCTTTTAAAAGATAAGTTTTATAACTTAATCAGTCTTTTAGGTTTAACCATAGCTTTAACTATCGCTATGTTCATTATTGTTTGGGTGAAATCAGAATTGAGTTATAATTCATTTATAAATCACGAAAACATTTTTAGAATATCTAGTAATATTCAAAGTGGTGATGGTATACAAACCTGGGGAGTATCGACCGGACCGGTAGCTACATACGCTCAGAATGATATTCCCGAGGTAAAACACGCCGTTCGCCTTCGAGAGAACTATTCCTACAGAACTTATAGTGTGGGAGATCATAAATTTGACATTAGAGGTGCCTATGTTGATGTCGATTTTTTTGATATGTTTCAACGAAAGGTAATAGCAGGGAATAGAGATATGTTTTTAAAAGACGCCCGCTCAGTTGTACTTACCGCTTCAACAGCAGAAAAACTATTTGGTACTACAAAAGCAGTTGGAAAAACAATTAAGGCCGATTTTGAAGATTTATTTACGGTAACTGGAGTAGTGAATGATTTACCGGAAAATTCTAGTGTTAACTATGAAATGTTCTTTTCCTTAGACATCATTAGAAACACGTATGTAAACAATCCTTACTGGAAATCTATGGAAGCCGATTGGGGCAATTTTAATTTTATAACCTATGTAGAGTTATATGATTCCCAACATCACAAGAAAGTAAATAAAAAATTAACTTACATTCAACAAGCTAATGATCCCAATGCAGAATTATTTAAATCTGATAAGGCTTACTACTTGCAACCCATAAACCAGATGAATTTGTATAGCCCAGGTGGAATTCCTCAAGGAATTAATACCGTTAAGATTTTTAGTATAGTCTTATTTATAATACTCTCTATCGCTTGTATCAATTACGTAAACCTTTCAACCGCGAGGGCATCTCGGCGTACGAAAGAGGTGAGTATTCGTAAAATTATTGGAGCTCAGAAAAAGAGCTTACTCCTACAATTCATTACAGAATCTGTTTTATTCTTTAGTCTTGCTGCAATATTAGCAATTGTCTTAGTATATGCTTTTACGCCAGCCTTTAAAGAAATTACTGCTAAAGATTTAAATATTAATTTCTTAGATGGCTCTTTGTCGCTCATTTTTTTATGTGTCTTTTTGATTATCATTATCGTGTCTTCAATTTACCCAGCATTCATACTTACCTCTTTTAAACCCTTATTGGCGATTAAAGGGAATATGAGCGGAATGAGTCGCGGAAACCTAAGGAAATTATTAGTTACGATACAATTTGTTTTCTCTGTCATGCTTATCATCGGAACAATGGTCATTTCACGTCAGTTAGAGTATATAACTTCTAAAAATCCCGGATACGATCGCACCCAAGTGTTAAACTTTTGGATGAGTAACTCGATGCAAAATCACGCAGCTACTGTAAAAGAAAGGCTTAAAAATATTCCGGGTGTTAGTGCTGTTTCTTTTGCTTCAAACCCCATTATAAATAACACAAATTCTACAGGAGATGTAGCTTGGGATTCTAGTAGAGAAAAAAATGAAATGGTGGTAACTCCGATGGCAATTGATGAAGATTTCATTCCATTAATGAAAATGAAATTGAATGCCGGAGAAAATTTTAAAGGTATTAGCACCGACTCAACACATTATATTCTAAACGAAACTGCGGTAAAATTAACTGGGATTAAAAACCCAATAGGAAAAAACTTTGAACTTTATGAACGTAAAGGAACTATTATAGGAGTCGTTGAAGATTTTAATTTTAAATCTTTAAAAAATGATATCGGACCTATGGTTATGTATTATGAACCGCATACCTATCGGGTTTATTTAAAAACATCAGAAGAAAATACAGCTGCAACAATTACAGCTTTAGAAAATATTTGGAAAGAATATACACCTGATTTTGAATTTAATTATTCTTTTCTGGATGCCTCGTATGAGAAAATGTATCTAAACGATAAACGCACAGGCGAATTGTTTTACATCTTCACCTGGATTGCCATTTTTGTTTCTTGTTTAGGTTTATTTGGATTAACCACCTATACTGCCCAACTTAAAAAAAGAGAAATTGGAATCCGAAAAGTACTAGGGGCATCCGTTTTTCAGGTCACTCGTTTACTTTCTAAAGAATATTTAATTTTAATTTTAATTGCAGCTGTTATTGCTATACCAATATCTTGGTATCTAATGCAGCTATGGCTTCAGGATTTCGCCTATCAAACTCCATTGAATTGGTGGATTTTCATATCTGCAGGTATCATTACCTTATTTATTGCTTTAGCCACTGTAAGCTTTCAAGCTATAAAGGCTGGGCTTGCAAATCCAGTAAAAAATTTAAGAACTGATTAGCACGATATAGAACTAATATAATTACTTATGATTAGAAATTATTTTAAAATCACTTGGCGGAGTCTTTGGAAAGACAAGAAATTAACTGCCCTTAATTTAATAGGATTAAGTATAGCGTTTTACTCTGGTATTTTACTGTGTATATATGGCATACACGAACTATCCTATAAACAATTTTATAAAAATAATTATGATCGCATTTTCTATTGCTGCCCCAATTAGTTGGTGGGCAAGTCAAAAATGGTTAGAAGACTACGCTTACACCATAAATTTGAATGGCTGGTATTTCGCTGGAGCAGGATTATTAACGCTCATCATAGCAGTATTAACAGTAAGTAGCAAAACCATACAAGCAGCGGTTCAAAATCCTGTAAAATCCCTTCGTTCAGAAGAATAAAATCATGTAAATCAAGAAATCATGTTAAAAAACTATTTTAAGATCGCTTGGAGGAACATCTGGAAAAACAAGCTTTTTTCGGCAATCAATATCATCAGTCTCGCCATTGGCTTGAGCGCTTCGTTTATAATTAGCTTGATGGTGTATTATGAATTCAGTTTTGATACCTTTCACAAAGATGGGGATCGCATTTATAGGGTTGTAACAGATTTTGAAACGCCTCAGGGAAATTTAAAAAACGGCGGAGTCGCACCACCTATGCGTATTGCTGCACGGGAAGATTTGACAGGAATTGACCAATCCGCCTATTTTTTTAATTGGTGGATTAGCGAATCTAAAGCCGCTACTGGTGAGCAAGTTTTTCAAGATCCTCAGAAAATCATACTTACAGAGGCAAGCTATTTTGATATTTTTCAATACAACTGGCTTGCAGGTTCTAAAGCAGACGCTTTACAAGGCCCTAACAAAGTAGTGCTTACCCGTAAACGTGCGCTACAATATTTTCCAAATACGCCTTTGGCAGTCATTCTAGGAAAGACGATTGAGTATAACACTGAGATACAAGCTGTGGTTTCTGGTATTGTCGAAGATTTTGACAAGCGCTCAGATCTCTTCTTTGATGAATTTGTTTCTTTAGAAACCGCAAAGCAAACCGATAGTAAAGATCAAATTTTTAGTGATAGCTGGGGAATGACAAACAATGCTTCTCAACTCTATATTAAAATTTCAAAAAATAGTACAGCCACACAAATAAAAAGTCAGCTATTAACTTTAAGCGAACAGCATGTAGATGCCGATATGGTAAAATACAATAATAAGCGAACGTTTAATTTACAACCACTTTCAGATTTACACTTTGATCAGGAATATGGTATTTATGATTATACCCGGCAGGAAGCTAATAAGAATATATTGATCAGTCTTATTTTTATAGCAATCTTCTTACTCCTTTTAGGAAGTATCAATTTTATAAACCTCAATACTGCCCAAGCCACGCAGCGGGCAAAAGAAATAGGCATTCGCAAAACATTAGGAAGTTCAAAAAAGCAGTTGGTTATTCAGTTTCTTGGAGAAACCTTTCTGCTAACCCTCGTTGCTGCTTTCTCTTCCGTTCTCTTATCAATTTTGGCCTTAAAAATCTTTGATGATTTCGTTGCGGAGGGTATTACCCCAATGCTCATGGCAACACCGTGGTTTATTGCTCTAATGATTGGGCTCATCGTTATCATAACATTTTTATCCGGGTTTTATCCAGGGCTTGTGCTTTCGCGGTTTAAACCTTCTCGAGCGCTTAAAGGAGCGCTTATACGTTCTGAAAACAAAGGTTCTTTACGCAAAATATTAACGGTTTCACAATTTGTTATTGCTCAGAGTTTTGTAATCGCCACCTTACTTGTTAGTAAGCAAATATATTTTATGATGCACAGCGATCTGGGTTTTAGAACAGATGCTGTTGCATATATACAAACCCCTTGGGAAGATAATAGTGTCAATAAAAGACTCATTTTAGAAAACGAAATTAAAAAACTACCCGATGTTTCTAAAGTAAGTCTGGGAGGAATGCCTCCGGCGTCTTACAATAGGGCAACCCGAATGGGAGTTTTAAAAAAGGGAAATCAAGAATTAACTGAAGAAATACAGCTACTTAATGCCGATACAGATTATCTGGATGTATACGATATTGATATTCTGGCCGGAAGAAAAGCCTTGAATGATACCATTGAAGAATATGTTATCAACGAAACAGGGATGCGTGCTTTCGGGTTTCAAAATCCGGAAAATATTTTGGGAGAATACATTGAGTTGAATAACAATAAAAAATTGATCGTAGGGGTCATGAAAGATTTTAAGCAACGCTCTCTTAAAAGCGGAGTCATTCCGCTAATGTTAACCGGAGATACAAGTAGAGAGCGACGTACTAAGTTTAACAATGTTCATATAGTTTTTGGAGGAACGTCCGAAAATTGGAGTAAGACAATAGCACAAGTTGAGGAAATCTATAAAAATATATACCCTGGAGAAGCTTTTAAAATGACTTTTATTGATGAAAGCATTGCTGACTTTTACCGTCAAGAAAAGCAGATTGCAACCTTACTTAAATGGGCCACGGGCCTTTCAGTGATCATAGGTTGTCTTGGCTTACTGGGACTCGTTATTCATACAACAGAGCGCCGTACCAAAGAAATAGGGGTTCGAAAAGTCTTGGGCGCAACAGTGGCTCAACTCAACCTTTTATTATGCAAAGATTTTTTAAAATTAATAGCCGTTGCTTTCTTAATTGCAGTTCCGTTTGCGGGGTGGGGAATTCAAAACTGGCTTCAGGATTATGCCTTTAGAACCGAAATGAGCTGGTGGGTTTTCGCCTTAAGCGGATTGGTAATGCTTGTTTTGGCTCTTGTGATTATTAGTCTTAAAACCCTATCAACTTCCCGAAAGAATCCAGTTAACTCATTACGTACTGAATAAAATAACATATATAAAATAAAAACCAATGCTTTTAGAACTTCAACATATTTATAAATGGGTCAAACAAAGTGGAAGAAATATCTTCCTACTTAATGATGTGAGTCTTCAGGTTCAAGAAGGAGAATTCATTTCAATTATGGGACCTTCCGGATCTGGAAAATCCACCTTACTCAATGTAATTGGAATGTTGGATGGATTTCAGGAAGGAACCTATCATTTTCAGGAACAACCAATACATACCTTAAAAGAAAAACACCGATCTAATTTATATAAAGAATACATCGGTTTTGTATTTCAACAATACCATTTGATCGATGAATTAACGGTCTATGAAAATATAGAGACGCCCCTTCTTTATAAAAAAGTGAAGTCTTCTGAACGCAAAGCTTTAGTAAGCGACATGCTTGACCGATTCAATATCGTAGGAAAAAAAGATCTTTTTCCTCATCAGTTAAGCGGTGGTCAACAACAACTCGTAGGCATTGCCAGAGCTCTTATTTCTAAACCCAAAGTTATCCTTGCCGATGAACCGACAGGAAACCTGAACTCTAAACAAAGTGAAGAAATTATGCAGCTGTTTAAACAGTTAAATGAAGAGGATAACGTGACCATTATTCAGGTCACCCATTCTGAAACGAATGCGGCTTATGCCACTAAAATCATTAATCTTTTAGACGGAAGTATTACCAAATGATCGATAAAATATAAAACTGAGCTTCACTCTGGCTCAGGCATTACTAGATAAAAATACTTTAACTGATAGAAAGTATTTAAAATTTCTCTACCTTAAAGTCTAGCTTTTGGAAATTGATGATCCTTTTCTATACGCAAAATTAGAAAGCTCATTATTGGAAGTCTTTTCATAATAGATTAAATCAAATGCTGGAAAGTTAAAATTACTAAACAAAAAACCTCATCAAATTTGATAAGGCTTTTTCAAACAAACAAGTATGAAATGATTTTTACTCTTTCTTTTTAGAATTCATAATCAGATTTTAAGTCACTATTATTATCCACGGCAACATCCTGAGAACGATCAACTTCTTGCGTTTGATCTATATGATAAGCTTCTGTAAATTTCTCATTGAAATATTGAAATGGAAATATATAGCAAACCGTACCAAATACAACCACCCAAATGGTTATAAATAACATGCTTTTTTTTAGTATAGATAAAATTCCCATAGTTCAATTTATTTTAATTAACGCTCACTTACCATGAGCTGTTTCGATTACATTACAAATATATGCATTTAATCGATTTAAATTACACTTTATCTGCTTTTTAATGATTTATTAACATTTTAGCCGATAAAAAACGTTTATTTAACCAATTTTTTAAATTAAAATATTCATTACAGAAAACGCTTCGGTAAATAAAAAGAGAAAAACCTGTCTATCTAATTAAAATCTAACTAGTTATTAAAACCAAAAAAGCTTTATCTTTTCAGATAAAGCCTTAAATATATACTAAAGTAAAGTCTTGTTTAATAGTTAATAATGTCTGATTGATGTTGATTAGAAGTTGCCAATTCTTGAGAATGATCTACCTCTCGACTTTGTTCTAAATTATAAGCTTCTGTAAATTTCTGATTAAAATACTGAAATGGGAAAACAGTGCAAATTGCACCAAAAACAATTACCCAAAGGCTTACAAAAATTAAAAACCGTTTTATAAATGATAACACGCCCATAGTCCTAAAATTAAGTGTTAAAAATATCCTCTGTGTTATCGACGCCATTAACTCAGCATCAATTACAAAGCAAAAATAAGCACTTAATCGGAAATAACAACACTTAAACTGTTAAATTTAATATTTCATTAACATTTGTTGTTAAAAATAAGCATGCTTTGAACTGATTTTTTTAAGCGATTAAACAGCCTCAGAAGGAATTTATAGCGATAAAAAAAATTATTACTAATTTTTAACTTTTATATCAAAAAACCTAATTAAATCAAAAAAAACTACACGAATTTAAAAACTAGCAACCCAGAAATAGAAATTGATTATAGCCAGACAACCAAAACTAAAGGGATTGCTTTCTTAAATGAAAAGGAGATTATTATTTACAATTAACCTCAACCAAAATGAATAAATCATACTAAAGTAGCGATGGATGTTTTAAACTGTAGCTACAAATAAAAAAAGCAAGCACTTACAGAAGGCTTGCCTTTTCAACTTTATCTAATCACTTCAATTGTTTACTTTACTTATCTTTATTAAGGTTTCCTTGTATAGACCAAGCAAAATCTAACTGAACTTGATTTTTAAAATACTCATTATCCATGCTTATGTATTGTGCGGTAGAATATTTTCCTCCAGGTGGAATGGCCAAAGCATGGCAAGTCATACAATTAGTTTGTACTCCATATTTATAAGAAGGCTTAAAGGTATTCTTAAACTGAAATACCCCAGGTCCAAAACTTCCCTCTAAATAAGGGTTAAACGAAATGATAGCTTCAGCACCTTTATCACTTCCTCCAGTGATAGGTTGGTTAGGCCATACCATTGCATAAGCAGTAGAAACGGCATAATTTGCAGCGGCCCCGGTAATAGACGAAGGCCTTAACTCGGCATTAAACTTAGAACTTGGACTGGTAGGATTGTCCGGTCTATACGTCCAATAATAAGTTTGCCAAGTCCAATTGCTAATTTCTTTAGTACCTACATGCATTCCTACTAAAAGTACATAATCCCCAACTTTAAACTGACTGGATGTTTTGGTATCAATATCTTCGTGTTTATTTAAATAAGCAGCTCCCTCTTGATCTATTTTATAATGAATAAATTCATTTAAATTACAAGTAGCTTTAGCTATTTCTTTATCTGTAGGATTATTTCCTTTCACCGGAACTAGCTTTTTATCTTTAGCTTGACCATTGGTAATATCTACAAACACATAGAAATTCCAATCCTCGTTTCCAAATTCTTTTGCAGGATTAGGCATTCCAGGCCAAACCGGAACCCTTATAAGATCATCACTATTTGGTTTTCCTGCATAATAAGTAGGCTTGGTAGTAATCGCATCTGCAGGAAAGTCAGGAATTTTACCAATCTTATCTTTTCGGTAGTAACCATCAAGCACACTCTTATTAAAAATTAAATTTTGGGTAGCAAAACAAGCTGCACTTGGATTGTATGAAACGGTTTCCAATACTTTAAAAGTTGAATCAATTTTAGCTTGATTTGCAAAAAGTTGTGCGTGAAAAAACTGTTTCGGAATTTCTAAATCTGTCCGTTCAGTTTTTAGTTGATTACACCCTCCTTCCCTATCTTGTGCTGCAGACATTTTTGCAAGTTCATCTACGCCCATCCACGTTTCGAACACATATAAGGTATCTCCATTATAAGTTTGATTGGTCTTTCGAGTAAGGTTTTCCCAAATCCCCCAAGCATGTTGAGTTATTTTTAGGGTATCCCTATTAGCAAGCCACTCATAGATTTTGGTAGAATCTTCCGGAAAATGAAATTCACTTTCTTCTTTATAAATTGAAAAATGCTGAGGTTTAATTCCCATATTTTCATTACTCTGCTCTGTAGTGGGTTTCTTTGTTTCCTTAATTGGAGCTTCCTCCTTCTTTTCTTCTTTACAAGAAAGTAAGCTGAAAAAACACATGATTAATAGAAATGAGTAAGTAGCTAATTGGCTTAAATTAGATACTTTGTTGGCTGTTTCACTCGTTGACTTTTTTTCCAAAACAGGTTCACTAAATGAAAAGCCTAATCGGTCAACAGCATCTCCGGTAAGTCCATTAATATTAGAAAAGTACATATGACTAAGGAAAGACATTTCATAAACAAGTGCTCCCTCTTCCGGCTTTCCTCCATAAATCTCTCCATTAACTTCAATACAATTTACAATCGTAGCCCGGTAATAGTCAGAATCAATCACATATAACTTTAAATGCTCTACCGGTTCAGCTAGATTGATACTTACTGTTTTATAACCTGTCTTACCGCCTATAAGTTGTTGGTTTACCTCTACTCCGCAAATGCAATTTCCCTGTATGTGCAATACCAATGAATCGTTAGTACTTAAAGGCTGATTAAAAGGTTGGGTGTGTACCGAAGAACCTCCATAAGGACCAAAAGAAATCACAGCATCGTTCCAACTGGGATTATCATATCTAATGGATTCTGAATTTAAATTCTCAAAAGGACTATAATCATTTGCCGTTAATTTACCTCCCATATTTGTTGCTATCGCAGAAAAAGCATTTAAACCAGTTTGTAAGGCTCCTTCTACCCAGCCACCGACCCACGAATAACTATCACCGGCAAAGTATATTTTGGCCTTATCTTTAGATACATCCATGAAATTATAAAATAACTTACTTAAATAATCTTCTTGAGTAGCTTCAGATAAAGCAAAAGCACCGTTGTAATATTGCTTTAATTGCCAATCTATTTTTACTGCATTGGAAGCATCTACTTTATCGGGCATTGCATCTAAAATATAATCGATGTCGTCCAATTGTTTTAAATCAGAAAGAAAACGTTGATACCTATCATTTAACTCTCCCAAGGATTCGGCTTTTTCAGAATAGTCTTCCCAAACATAATTCATCAAACAAACAGCATCTTCACTTTCTTTATTATATTCTAACGTATAAAAGTTAGCCATTGCCGTATCGGTAGTGATGCATCTTACCTTATCTTTATTTGCCTCCCCTACCCACCAAGGTTTTACTTTTAAGAAAAATTTACTGGATTGAGCAATGTGTAAATTACCTATGGACTGTCTCTTTCGCTGTGGAATAATTTTTTCTGCTACATCTCTTTGTTTTCGCTGCCACAAAGAATCAATACCCATTTCTATTTCTGCAGAACGGTGGGTAGTCGCCATTACTAAATGATTAATTTTATCATCAAGTAATTTTTGCTCATTATTTAAAAGACCAATAGTTTCTCCTGTATCATCCGGTTGAATATGATGTACAGGTGAATTTAATTCGATAAAATCACGTAGTTTTTTTCCGTTAAAATCATAATCGGCTAAAGCATCTACTACAGAATCTGTTCCAGTCACCAATAAAGCGTGGTTTTCTTCCAGTTTATTTAAGGTAAACCTCAACATGCAGATAAATCCAATATTAAACAACGGATATTCTCCACCAATTCCCGTTCCTATCGTTCCAAATTTTTCAATATCCTGAGGATACTTCCATTCATAAGTTTCTCCCCACTCATTCGTTTCTGTATTAAAAGTTTTAGGAGCATTAGGCTGACAAAAAATAGCGATTACACCTTCTACAAAACTTTTATCTTTAAAATAATTGACATAACCTTGCCAAGCATTTTGAGCTTTTACAGGATTATAAACATCCGGTCGGGATAAATCAAGCCAGTCCATAATCTGAGCCGGCGGATCTAATTGTACTCCGTTTGCCAATAAAATAGGTTCTCGGGTATGAAGAAAGCCATTCCAACTTTCATTAATATCTTTAAAAACTTCAGGAAGTGGCTCTCCCGGGTTCACCTCATATTGCGTTCCATTGTATAACACCAATGTAGGAACCAATCCGGGATCTGGGAAATCTGAATTTAAAATAATATCGTGGGAATGTTTACTAGAGTTATCCTGCAAAAATTTAATATACCAATACAGGCAATTTTCTGAAGGCGGAAATCTCATCGCTCCCAGCTCTGCAAAATTATTATCGTCATTAGGAAATTTATAAGAATAAAACCTGCCACCAATCCTATTGGTAGCTTCATAAATTTTAAAATTGGTAAATCCGGATCTCAGTAATTCAAAACCAGTTATTAATCCGCTCATCCCAGAACCAATAATCGCTACTTTTTCATCTGCAGAAACATTTTCTAAGGAAGCTAATTTATCTTTCGACTCGTTGAGCCACTTCTGATAATCCATCACAGGCGTATCAACCATACTCGATGGGATTAACCTTTTAATTTTACCATTTTCAATTCCATTATCGCTCTTAAATGCTAAGGGTCGAAGACTTGTAAGAAAATTATGCATGATTTGATAGTTTTTTGGTTATTATTCTATCAACCAAATTATTACATATCATTTTATTATACATGAGTACTAATACCTGTTTTTTTTAAAATACCTGAGTAAGGCTATTTATTTTTCCATAACGAATAAAATAAGCCTACGTAATAGCAGCTAATAATTTTCATATCGATATTTTTTTCAACTAAAATTGAGGATTCAATAAAAATCACACATTTTAACATTTTAAGTGGATCAAATTTTGGCCGATACATATTAAAACTATAATTTCATCAAATAATTATGAAGAAATCAAGCAATAACATATCAACTATCCTTCTAGTCATTTCTATTATTAGAAATTAATGGATGGATGGTCACTAAAATTTAAGCCATCCTTTTTCGGATGGCTTTTTTATTTATAAAAATGAAAAACAACAGTAATTATATGATGAGCATTATTCTTTTAGTCATTATTATTCCAATAATGAACTGAGAAGGTATGCTATTCACTCACCATATTTAAAAGCCCTTCTCATCATAAGAAGGGCTTTTTAGTTTAAAGAATAAAACTATGAAACTCAACAAATTTAGTCAACGTGTCACCCAAGATCCTTCCCAACCCGCTTCGCAGGCCATGTTGCATGCCTTAGGATTAACCGATGAAGATTTGGCAAAACCCTTAATAGGCATAGGCAGCACGGGCTTTGAAGGAAATCCATGCAACATGCACCTTAACGACTTAGCACAACACGTAAAAACCGGTATCAACAGCAATGAGGGTGTCGGTTTAGTATTTAACACCATTGGGGTAAGCGATGGTATTTCTATGGGAACGCCGGGAATGCGATTTTCACTTCCTTCCCGTGATATTATTGCCGATTCTATGGAAACCGTTGTAGAAGGGATGAGCTATGATGCACTGGTTACTGTAGTTGGTTGCGATAAAAATATGCCGGGTGCACTCATGGCAATGTTTAGATTAGACAGACCTTCCGTCATGGTTTATGGAGGAACCATTGCTCCCGGAAAATTAGGAGACAAAAAACTAGATGTAGTTTCTGCTTTTGAAGCTTGGGGACAAAAATCTGCCGGAAAAATGAAGGAGTGTGAATTTAAAAAAGTGATCCATCATGCTTGTCCCGGTCCAGGTGCCTGTGGCGGAATGTACACAGCAAACACGATGGCTTCCGCGATTGAAGCCTTAGGTTTTTCACTCCCCTATAACGCTTCTAATCCTGCTGTAGGAAATGCAAAACAAGTAGAATGTACCAAAGCTGGAGAAGCAGTCATGGAGTTACTAAAAAAAGATTTAAAACCTTCCGATATTGTTTCTAAAAAATCTTTTGAAAATGCAATTACCGTAGTCATTGCCCTTGGCGGTTCTACCAATGCCGTCTTGCATTTTTTAGCGATTGCCGATGCCGCAGGAGTTGATTTTAAAATAGACGACTTTCAACGCATTAGTGATCAAGTTCCCTATCTAGCCGATTTAAAACCAAGCGGAAAATACTTAATGGAAGACTTGCACAAAATTGGAGGGACTCCAGCCGTGATGAAATATTTATTGGAAAAGGGTTACCTTCATGGAGATTGCCTGACGGTAACCGGAAAAACTTTAGCAGAAAACTTAGCTGAAGTCCCCTCGCTCTCTGCGGAACAGGACATTCTCCATTCCGTAGAAAATCCTTTAAAAGCTACCGGACATTTACGCATTCTGAAAGGAAACCTAGCTCAGGAAGGTGCAGTGGCAAAAATTACCGGTAAAGAAGGATTGCTTTTCTCGGGAACTGCTAAAATTTATAATGGTGAATATGAAGCCAATGATGGTATTTCAAAAGGGGAAGTAAAAGAAGGTGATGTAGTGGTAATTCGATATGAAGGTCCAAAAGGCGGGCCGGGAATGCCAGAAATGCTTAAACCAACTTCTGCTATTATGGGAAGAGGTTTAGGTAAAAAAGTAGCTTTAATTACCGATGGGAGATTTTCAGGAGGCACGCATGGTTTCGTCGTAGGTCACATTACTCCGGAAGCACAAGTTGGCGGAACCATTGGTTTACTGAAAGACGGTGACCAAATTACCATCGATGCTGAAAAAAACACTATTGATGTTCACCTTTCTGAAGAAGAGTTACTTCAACGTAAAAAAGAATGGAAAGCACCACCTCTAAAAGTAAATCGTGGTGCACTATTTAAATATGCTCAATCTGTAACCTCTGCATCTTTAGGATGCGTAACCGACAAAGTTTATGGAAACACCCACTAAAACAAAAGTAATCACAGGAGCAGAAGCCGTTGTAAAATGCCTTTTGCAAGAAGAAACGGAATATTTATTTGGATATCCCGGAGGAGCCATTATGCCGGTTTATGATGCGATGTACGATTATCGCGATCGATTAGAACACATTTTAACCAGGCACGAACAAGGAGCTATTCACGCAGCACAGGGTTACGCACGTGTCTCAGGAAAAGTTGGAGTTTGTATTGCCACATCAGGTCCGGGAGCAACCAATTTAATTACGGGATTGGCCGATGCGCAAATCGACTCAACTCCTTTAGTATGTATCACCGGTCAAGTAGGTAGTAATCTTTTAGGCACGGATGCCTTTCAAGAAACCGATGTGGTGGGTATTTCTACCCCTGTGACCAAATGGAACATTCAAGTGACCAAAGCAAAAGATATTCCGCAAGCATTGGCAAAAGCTTTTTATGTAGCCAAAAGTGGAAGACCGGGACCGGTATTAATTGACATCACCAAAGATGCACAGTTTGAAAGTGTTGAATTCGAATATGAAAGTTGCCAAAGTGTTCGTAGTTATGTTCCTGACAATCCGGTTAATGAAGAACAAATAAAAAAAGCTGCTGAACTTATCAATGCAGCTAAAAAACCTTATGTGCTTTTTGGTCAAGGAGTCGTATTAGCAGAAGCTCAGGAGGAATTCAGGAAATTCATTGAAAAAGGAGATCTTCCTTCCGCATGGACTATTCTAGGTATTTCTGCACTCTCTTCTCATCATCCTTTAAATATGGGAATGCTAGGGATGCACGGCAATTATGGCCCCAATTTATTAACCAATGAATGTGACGTTTTAATTGCAGTAGGGATGCGTTTCGACGATCGCGTAACAGGAGATTTAAGTCGCTATGCCAAGCAAGCAAAAGTGATTCATCTAGAAATTGATCCGGCAGAAATCAACAAAAATGTACACGCCGATGTTCCGGTTTTAGGCAATTGTAAACAATCTTTACAAATGTTAACCGAACTTTTAGAAGAAAACAAGCACGAAGACTGGAAGCAACGTTTCTATGATTGCAAACAAAAAGAATTTTTAGAAGTGGTTGAAGAAGAACTTTCTCCATCTTTAGAAAAAGAAATAACGATGGGCGAAGTCATCAAAAAAATATCAGACAAAACCTTTGGTAAAGCCGTCATCGTCACCGATGTCGGGCAGCATCAAATGGCATCGCAACGCTATTACGAACATGACCAATGGCGAAGCCACGTTACTTCCGGTGGTTTAGGAACTATGGGGTTTGGGCTTCCTGCAGCTATCGGTGCCAAATTAGGAGCACCCGAACGGGAAGTAATTTGTGTAGTGGGCGATGGTGGTTTTCAAATGACGATTCAAGAGTTAGGAACCATTTTTCAATCGCAAATTGATGTGAAAATTTTAGTGCTAAATAATGAATTCCTAGGAATGGTTCGTCAATGGCAAGAATTATTCTTTGATCGTCGCTATTCGTTTACAGAAATGGTAAATCCCGATTTTCAAACCATTGCCAAAGGTTATCATATCGAAACCGAGCGTGTTGAAAAACGCGAATATTTAGAAGATGCCTTAAACCGATTTTTAAATCATAAAGGCAGCTATTTATTAGAAGTAATGGTAGGAAAAGAAAATAATGTTTTCCCGATGATCCCTACCGGATGCTGTGTTTCTGAAGTTCGATTAAAATAAAACAAGATGAAAGAAGAATTCACCATATCGGTATTCACCGAAGATAAAATTGGCTTGCTCAACCGAGTGAGTATCATTTTCACGCGAAGACATATTAATATCGAGAGTATTACTGCTTCAGCCAGCGAAGTTGAAGGCATTCATCGCTACATTATTGTGGTTGAAGAAGAAGAGAGCCTGGTGGTTAAAGTAATTCAACAGATCGAAAAACAAGTAGATGTGGTTAAAGCTTTCTATCACCGCAACGAAGAGATGGTACATCAGGAAATTGCGCTTTATAAAGTTCCCACTTCTGCCTTGGCATCCGGAGAGGATGTAGAAGAGATTATTCGTAGCAGCAATGCGCGTATTCTTACGGTAGAAGCTGAATTTACCATCATCGAAAAAACGGGACATAAAGCCGATACGCAAGCACTTTACAATAAATTAGAACCCTACGGACTGTTAGGCTTTGTAAGATCAGGTCGTGTGGCCATCCCTAAACAGATGAAAGAATTTAAAGAATATATGGCTGAAGTCGAAAAGGCTTCCAACTTTAAATATTAAATAAACAATTAAAAAATCAGAATAGGATGTTCATTGCTCACACTAAGCTTGTGAGGTGTTTCAATAGAGCATCAAGAAATTAACCCTAAAAAAATAATTAAAACTTAAATTAAAAAATCATGGCAAAATTAAATTTTGGCGGAGTAGAAGAAAATGTAGTTACTCGCGATGAGTTCCCTTTAGATAAAGCAGTAAAAACCTTAAAAGATGAAACCATTGCCGTTATTGGTTATGGCGTTCAAGGACCGGGACAAGCACTTAACCTTAAAGACAATGGCTTTAACGTGATTGTGGGCCAACGTAAAAATTCTAAAACTTGGGATAAAGCTGTAGCCGACGGCTGGGTTTCGGGAGAAACGCTTTTTGAGGTAGAAGAAGCAGCGAAACGCGGAACGATCATCCAATACCTACTTTCTGATGCCGGACAAATCGCGCAGTGGGAAACCGTAAAAAAACAATTAAACCCAGGTGATGCACTCTATTTTTCTCATGGGTTTGGCATTACTTATAAAGACCAAACAGGAATTGTTCCTCCGAAAGATGTGGATGTAATATTAGTCGCCCCCAAAGGGTCTGGAACTTCGTTACGCCGACTTTTTGTAGAAGGAAAAGGATTAAATTCTAGTTATGCGATTTTCCAAGATGCCACCGGAAAAGCTTACGACCGCGTTGTTGCGTTAGGAATTGGCGTAGGCTCAGGATATTTATTTGAAACCGATTTTCAGAAAGAGGTCTATTCAGATTTAACGGGAGAACGTGGAATTTTAATGGGAGCTTTGGCCGGCGTTTTTGAAGCCCAATATGAAGTATTACGTAAAAACGGACATTCACCTTCGGAAGCTTTTAATGAAACGGTGGAAGAACTTACGCAAAGTTTAATGCCGCTAGTAGCTGAAAACGGAATGGATTGGATGTATGCCAATTGCTCAACAACAGCTCAACGTGGAGCTTTAGATTGGCGTCATAAATTTAGAGAAGCTACGCTACCTGTTTTTGACGATTTATATGAAAGTGTAAAAACTGGAGAAGAAGCTCGTGTCACCATTAAAACTAACGAGAAAGAAGATTACCGTGAAAAACTAGAAGAAGAATTAAAAGAAATACGCGAATCTGAATTATGGCAAACCGGTGCTCAAGTAAGAAAACTAAGACCGGAAAATAATTAAATATATTCTCCTGCAAGGTCTTATCGACCTTGTAGGTATGAATCTATTAGATTTTTAAACGCCTACAAGATTATGACAATCTTGCAGGAAAAACATCAAATTTCCCCCGTTCTTTTAAAGGAAAGATACCGAAAGGTCGAGGTGGTTAAAACGTTTCTTTTACCTCATCTAAATTTCAGTTTAATCTCGCTTAGGGAAAGCAGTAAACCTGCCTACCGATAGGCAGGGATCCCGCAAAAAATTGAAACCTTAGCGAAAATTCGTGAGGAATTGTAACGAACTTGACGGCAAGCAGGAAGCTTGGCCTGTAGGGAAACGCTCAAAAAAGCAAATATGCTACTGAATAATTTAAAACAACTATGAAAACGCAAACTTTACCTCATCTTTCGTTAGCCGAAGTGAAAAAAGCACAGCAAAACTTAAAAGGGATTGCTAAAAACACGCCGCTAGAGAAAAACAGAAGCTATTCTAAAGATTTTGAGGCGCAAATTTTTTTTAAACGGGAAGATCAGCAACGTGTAAGATCGTATAAAATTAGAGGGGCATACAACAAAATCATTTCACTCACTGCGGAAGAAAAAGCGAAAGGAGTGGTTTGCGCTAGTGCGGGTAATCACGCACAAGGAGTGGCCTATTCTTGCAAAAAACTGAATATTGACGCGAAAATTTTTATGCCTACTCCTACTCCGCTTCAAAAAGTACAACAGGTAAGGATGTTTGGAGAAGACAAGGTAGAAGTAATTCTCGTGGGCGATACCTTTGATGATGCTAAACTGGAAGCTACACGCTATAGCCAATTGCATCACAGCACGGTGATTCATCCGTTTGATGACCCTAAAATTATGGAAGGTCAGGGAACAATCGCTTTAGAAATTCTAGAAGCTTTCCCTGAACCCATCGATTATGTTTTTGTACCTATTGGTGGTGGTGGCGTAGCTTCTGGGGTAAGTAGTGTTTTTAAAGCGCTTTCACCACAAACCAAAATTATTGGTGTTGAACCCAAAGGAGCCGCATCCATGTCGACTTCTATTGATAACAATGAAAACACAGAATTACACATCATTGATAAATTCGTCGATGGTGCTGCCGTGAAAAAAGTGGGCGATCTCACCTTTCAAATCTGTAAGCAAAATCTTGAAAAAGTGGTAACGGTTGATGAAGGTAAAATCTGTGAAACCATTCTCAATCTTTATAATCGTGATGCCATTGTTGCTGAACCGGCTGGCGCTTTAACCTTAGCAGCATTAGATCAATTTTCTAAAGAAATTAAAGGTAAAAATGTAGTTTGTGTAATTAGTGGCGGGAATAATGATATTACCCGAATGGAAGAAATTAAAGAACGGGCTTTGTTATACAACGGACTCAAGCATTACTTTTTAGTCCGGTTTCCTCAACGGGCCGGCGCTTTAAAACAATTTGTGGTGGATGTTTTAGGTCCTAATGATGATATTACCCATTTTGAATATATCAAAAAAAATTCCCGGGAAAAAGGTCATGCCGTCGTTGGAATTGAATTGAAAGCAAAAGAAGATTTTAATCCCTTATTAAGCCGAATGAAAGAATTTCAATTCTTCGGAGATTACATTAACGACAAGGAAAGCCTAATGAATATATTGGTATAAGTTGAATTATTATCTAAAGATAGCTGCAAAATGATAGAATAATTCATATACTTTTCTCTAAAAAGCATGATAATTCCCTTATTTTTATCATAAAACAATTTCTAGCTGAATTTTTTACTGGATTCTAAAAATAATTTTAGAAATTTAACAGTAAATCGACAACTAAAATTAACCACACGATAAATTATGAGTAATTATCATATAAAACATTTAGAAGAGTATTTTCAAGTTTACCGAAAATCAGTAAGATACCCTGAGAAGTTCTGGGAAGAAATTGCTGAAGAACACTTTTTATGGCGTAAACGTTGGGATAAAGTTTTAGAATGGGATTTCACCAAACCGGAAGTCAAATGGTTTCAAGGGGCTAAACTCAATATAACCGAAAACTGCATCGACAAACATTTATTTTCTCACGGAGATGAAACTGCGATTATTTTTGAACCGAACAATCCCGATGAAGAAGCTCAACATATTTCTTATAATGAATTGCACCGTCGCGTTTGTAAATTTGCCAACGTTTTAAAAAGTAAAGGCATTAAAAAAGGGGATCGGGTTTGTATTTATTTACCCATGATTCCTGAATTATCGGTAGCAATGTTAGCCTGTGCCAGAATTGGTGCCATTCATTCCATCGTTTTTGCCGGATTTTCATCTTCTGCTCTAGCAACTAGAATTTTAGATAGCGATTGTAAAATGGTCATTACTTCTGACGGATCTTATCGAGGTTCTAAAACCATTGATTTAAAAAGCATCGTCGATGCTGCATTAGAAAAATGTCCTGATGTAAAAAATGTCTTGGTTGCTAAACGCATTGATAGCGATATTCATTTAAAAGAAGGTCGAGATGAGTGGCTCCAACCTTTATTAGATGAGGCCGACGAAAATTGTAAACCGGAAATGATGGATGCAGAAGACCCCCTTTTTATTCTTTACACTTCTGGTTCTACAGGAAAACCCAAAGGAATGATGCATACATGCGGGGGCTATATGGTCTATACCGCTTATACTTTTAAAAATGTATTTAATTACCGAACCGGAGATGTATATTGGTGTACCGCAGATATTGGATGGATTACCGGTCACAGTTATATTGTTTACGGTCCGTTGGCCAATTGTGCCACTACAGTTATGTTTGAAGGAGTACCAAGCTATCCTGATTTTGGTCGTTTTTGGGATATTGTAGAAAAACACAAGGTGAATCAATTTTACACGGCTCCAACCGCCATTCGTGCCTTGGCTAAAGAAAATTTAGAATATGTAGAATCGCACGATCTTTCTTCATTAAAAGTTTTAGGAACAGTAGGAGAACCAATTAACGAAGAAGCTTGGCACTGGTATAATGATAATGTCGGGAAGAAAAACTGTCCCGTGGTCGATACGTGGTGGCAAACGGAAACCGGCGGAATCATGATCTCCCCTATTCCTCATTCCACACCTACGATTCCCACTTATGCTACCTTACCGCTTCCCGGAATACAACCTGCGCTCATGGACGATGAAGGGAGTGAGATAAAAGGCAATCAAGTACAAGGAAAATTATGTATTAAATTTCCTTGGCCGGGAATGGCAAGAACCGTTTGGGGCGATCATCAACGTTACAAAGACACGTATTTCTCTGCCTATGAAAATAAGTATTTCTCAGGTGATGGGGCCTTACGCGATGGTGTTGGCTATTACCGAATTACCGGTCGTGCAGATGATGTAATCATTGTTTCCGGTCATAATTTAGGAACCGCTCCCATTGAAGATGCTATCAATGAGCATCAAGCCGTAGCAGAATCTGCTATTGTAGGTTTCCCTCACGAAGTAAAAGGAAATGCGCTCTACGGTTATGTCATACTGAAAGAAGCAGGAGAATCTCGTAAACATGAAAATGTTCGAAAGGAAATCAATCAGATTATTACGGAACATATTGGCCCTATTGCTAAGTTGGATAAAATTCAGTTTGTTTCAGGCTTGCCTAAAACCCGCTCAGGAAAAATCATGCGACGAATTTTACGTAAAATTGCCAGTAACGATACCGACAATTTAGGAGACACCAGTACTTTATTGAATCCGGAAGTAGTTGATGAAATCATCGAAAATTCACTGAATAAATAATTTTACGCGGTGTCATTTCGTACTTGATACAGAATCTTATATAGTATAATGGTTTTTAAACGATCCCTCCTTCCAGACAGACAGGTTTAGGATGATGATACATTTACGATCATTTCATAACCCAGAAAGCCACTCTTTTTACGGAGTGGCTTTTTTATGTTATAAAAACTTAAAAGCTTTTCTTATTTTCTCAAAGTGAAGCATCTTTGTTGTTTTCTTTTTCAATAAAAACTATGCAACTCAAAGTTAAACAACGTATTGCCTTAAGCACATGCTTTTTTTTATCAGGATTTTGTTTTTCTTCTTGGGCATCACGCATACCTACCATTAAAACTATTTTTAATTTTAGTGAAGCAGACTTAGGAAACTTATTATTGGTAATGCCCATTGCTTCCTTAATTGGATTACCTATTTCTGGCTGGATGGTTTCAAAATTCAGCAGTCGAAACCCGTTAATACTTGCCATGTTATTTTTTGCAGCTTCTTTGTTAGTGGTAGGTTATACGACAAATATTATTGCTTTGGTAGTAGCGGTATCGGTTTTTTCATTTTGCATGCGCATCCTCAACATCTTTATGAATACGCAAACTATTACGCTTCAGAAAAAATTTAAACGAAAAATTATTGGCTCTTTTCATGGCATTTGGAGTGCAGGAGGTCTTACCGGGGTAGCTTTTTGCACCCTATTATTAAAATTAGATATTTCCATTCAAACACACATGCTTTTAGTAACGCTTATCACAGTTTTAGGAGCAATTACAGCCTATTTTTATTTGTTGAAAAATGATAAATCTGAAGGTGGCAATAAAATAAAACTCGGTAAACCCGACCCCTTTATTTTTTATTTGGGGATTTTAATTTTCTTCGCATCTGTTTGTGAAGGAGGAATGTTTGACTGGAGTAGTGTCTATTTTGAAGATGTGGTAGGAGAAGAAATTTTTACGTTAGGTTATTTTACCTTCATGGTATTTATGGCACTGTCGCGATTTTCCTCAGATCGTGTGATCGAAAAGATAGGTATGCAAAATTCGTACTATTTAAGTTCTGGACTTATTGTTCTTGGAATTGCTATCGTTATCCTCTTACCTTATCTTTGGCCGGCATTAGTAGGGTTTAGCTTGATTGGATTGGGTGTGGCTGCCGTTATCCCCATGATTTTTACTTCTGCCGGAGATTCTAAAAAATATTCAGCAGGAATGGCCATCTCAATTATTTCTACCTACGGAATTCTAGGAAGACTTTTAGGGCCACCCATCATCGGGTATTTAGCTGAACTTTTCAGTTTAAAATTAGCATTTTTACTCTTTCTAATCTGTGGATTAATGTTAATCCCATTTTCTAGAAAGCTTTTCACTCTTTACGAAAAATAAATATTATTTTTACAATAATATCAATATAAACAACTTATGAAAAAATATATCCCTTTAATTTTGTGCATTTGTTTTCAAATACAGCTAACAAATGCTCAGCTTTCCAATCAAAACCTTCAAGTAAAAACCGATAAAGGAATTATTGAAGGTTTTATTGATGAAAATCAAGAAGTTGCTCAATTTTTTGGAGTTCCCTTTGCCCAACCTCCAGTAGGAGATTTACGTTGGAAGGCTCCCCAGCCGGCAAAATCTTGGAAAGGTGTAAAAGAAACAAAAGAATTTGCTCCGGCACCCATGCAAATTCCTGTATTTGGCGATATGAAATCTCGCGGAAAAGGAATGAGTGAAGATTGCCTTTACCTCAACATTTGGACACCTTTACAACAAGAACATAAAAACTTACCGGTATTGGTTTATTTTTATGGTGGGGGTTTTGTGGCAGGTGATGCTTCAGAACCACGTTATGATGGAACCAACTTTGCCAAAGAAGGTATTGTGGTGGTAACGGTAAACTATCGATTAAATGTTTTTGGTTCATTAGCACATCCGGCTTTAAGTAAAGAAGCTCCTTATAAGGCATCGGGTAATTATGGTTTACTTGACCAAAATGCTGCCTTAATTTGGGTAAAAAACAACATTAAAGAGTTTGGCGGAGACCCAAATCATATTACCATTGGCGGTGAATCTGCCGGATCAATTTCGGTAAGTACACAAATGGCTTCCCCTCTATCCAAAGATCTTTTATTTGCTGCTATTGGTGAAAGTGGAGCAGCTATATATCCGACAATGGCACCCGTAAGCTTAACGGAAGCTGAAAATATAGGAATCGAATTTACCGAAAAAATCGGTCTTGATTCTTTAAAAGATATGAGAGCTATTCCTGCGGAAGAATTACTTCAACGCTATGGAAAAAGCGGAAGGTTTGGTTTTCCTTCAGTAATCGATAATTATTTTTTACCAAATTCGTTACCTGAAATTTTTAAAGCTAAAAAACAAGCACAAGTTCCTTTATTGGCCGGTTGGAACTCTGCTGAAATCCCAGGGATTAGTTTGATGCAAGGAAAAAGTTTTACAGAAGAAAATTATAAGAGTAAAGTAAAAGAACTGTACCCTAATAATTATCAGAAAGTATTGCAATTATATCCTTCAGGAGATAAAGCTCAAATTAGAGTTTCGGCAACGCAATTAGCTTCCGATAGGTTTATAGTTTACAGCACATGGAAATGGTTGGATCTTCATCTAAAAAATAGTAATGAACCAGTGTATCGTTATATTTTTGATAAAATTCGACCTCCGCTAAAAGATACCTCTAAAGTAACAGGTTTAGCTGGGGGGACTTCTGAAAAGAAAGGAACAGAAAATAAGCCGAAACCCATCGGTGCGGCCCATGCTTCTGAAATTGAATATGCCTTTAACAATTTAAATTCCGCAACCGAGTTTACATGGACTAAAGAAGATGATGAAGTAGCCAAGGTAATGTTCTCGTATTTTGCTAGCTTTATTAAAAACGGAGACCCTAACCTAAAAGGTTTACCTTCTTGGCCGGCTTTACAATCTAAAGAAAAAGAACCCAGCTTTATGAAAATTGGAATTGAAACGGAAGCTCAACAAGCTAAACATGACAACCGATACTTATTTTTAGATCGTGCATATCAAAAAGAAAAAAAGAAATGATGCTGCGCCAAGCTAGGCTTGAAGATTTACCCGAAATCTTAGCTATTTTCAATTTTCATATTGAACATACGACTGTGATTTATCATTACAAAACCAAAAGCCCAACAGAAATGCAAACTTGGTTCAATGAGAAAAAACAGTCCAACTTTCCCGTTCTTGTGGCAGAAGAAAACGGGAAAGTCACCGGCTACGGAACTTATGGACAATTTAGACCCCATGAAGCCTATCAATACTGCGTAGAACATTCGGTTTATGTAAGTCCTAAATGGCAAGGTAAAGGTATTGGGAAGCAGCTTATTTTAGAACTTATCGCTATAGCCAAAAAAGAAAATTACCACACGATGGTTGCTGGTATTGATGCCGAAAATAAATTCAGTATAGAATTTCATAAAAAGCTTGGTTTTACACAAGTTGGATACTTAAAGGAAGTGGGCCATAAATTTGAACGTTGGTTAGATTTGGTTTTTCTGCAACTTGTATTATAATATTAAAATTATTTTTATATTGCACACCGAAACAAAACCATTATTTTGAAAAAGCTTTTTCTAACCCTTACAACAGTACTTTTTAGTACTTTTTTATTCGCTCAAATTAACTTCGAAAAAGGATACATCATTACGGAAAGAGGTAATCGTTTAGAAGTGTTTATTAAAAATGAAGACTGGAAAAACAATCCTACCTCTATCGACTATAAAAATTCATTAGAATCAGATAAAGAATCTATTTCTATTGAAAGCATTAAAGAATTTGGTATAGAAAATACTTCTAAATATGTAAAGTTTACGGTAAACATAGATGTTTCCCCTATTCATTTAAGCAAATTAGATCGCGATAAAGAACCTAATTTTGAAGAAAAAACCATCTTATTAAAAACATTGGTAGAAGGTCCAGCTTCTCTATATAAATTCGAAAAAGGGAATAACAGAAAGTACTTTTATAAAACCAATGATAAAGATATTGAGCAATTGGTTTTTAAAGAATATAGATATAAAAACTATGTTAAGAGTAATAATCATTTTAGACAACAAATTTACAACAACCTAAAATGTGATCACATTTCTAATGATAAAATTAGAAACATAAAATATGAAGAGAAAAGCCTTACTAAACTATTTAAAGCATACAATTCTTGCAAAGATCCCAATTATAAAGAGAAATTTAAAAAAACCAAAGAAAGTGTTTTCCATCTTAACATAAGACCAGGAATAAGTTTAATGTCTATGAGTTCTTATATAGAAAATTCTCCTAATTCTACAGTAGAATTCGATAAAAAAGCTAGTTGGAGAATTGGCCTTGAAGGTGAATTTATCCTCCCCTTCAATAACGACAAATGGTCAATTTTTGCCGAAGTGGCTTATCAAAAATATACCTCAGAAGGAAAATTCATCAACTATTCTGGTTCATTAGCAAATCAAGAAATAGATTATAGTTATTTAGACATTGCCATAGGGCCCCGTTTTTATTTATTTTTAAATGAAAAAAGTAAGTTTTTTATAAACTTGGCTTATATTCCCAATTTAGCATTGAATAAAGAATATGAAAATTTAGAAATAACTAATTCCGCTAACCTTGGTTTAGGAATCGGTTTTAAATATTTAGACAAATACGGTTTAGAAGTTAGGTATGGTTTCGACAGAAACATCATTAATTATCAATTTCGCTATACAGAATATAATACACTTAATTTTATCTTCAGCTATACGATTTTTTAAGCAAACCTTTTTTGTTCCCCAAATTTTTCTTTAATTATTTCAGCTACCGGACGATTTTCATAATTACTCTCTAGCCAAGAAATAATGTCTAAATACAAAAAAGCTCGACGTTCAAAAGGATGTTCTTCATATACCTTTAAACGGTCACGAAGTTTTTTAAATTCAGCTTTAATATCAGATGGGTAAACATCGGGGAGGTGCCGAAGAAACTTAATCATTTCTTTTTGTACTTCGTGCAAATCGTTCATTTTTATTAAAAAGCGATAGGTTGAACGGATGAGACGGTCTAAATGATAATCCAAGCCTGCTTCATAATGAGCTACCAAATTTAAAATTCGGCTAAAACACATTAAATCTTCCCGCATTTCTAGGGATTTATCCTGGATAATCTTCTGTAGGTATTCAATACATTTTTTATAATTGTCATCTCCAAAATACAGGGAAGCAATTTTATAATACAAAACCATCACATGATGTTCATCTAACGTGTTTTGATAAACTTGAATACCTTCTATAATTTCATCTACTAACAAGTCTCCATTCGCAAATTCACCTTTCATAAATCGTAAATTCAGCTTATTAAAGTAAAGGTACATAAACGATAACGCTGAAATATTTTCGTCCCTAGGAATTCGTTTATCCTGAATATTTTCTTCAAAATCTGTTAGCACGCGCTCAAATGAATCGACATTATTTAAGTAAAAAAGCGATTCCAGCAAATAATGATTTCCCTTTAAATAAAAAACAGGATGCACTTGTATTAAAGCTGAATTTTGCTGAAATAAATCTACCCACTTTGAAGCATAACGGTAACAAGACAAAAAATCTTGCGTAATAAAATTATACCACAAATACGCTTGATATAACCATAATTTCTCTCGAAAACTTAATTGATGGTATTCATAATGCGGAATATTTTCTTCAAAAAATTGCCTGATTTGTTGAGCTTCTTCTTCTGTTCTTGCATACCCCATTTTCAAGAAAATATTATAGAGCTGAAGTGATAAGTTAGAAAGCTTGCCGGCAATCAAATTCAAGAAAGAAAGCTCTTCAGTTTGCCTCACCAAATGATCAGCACGATTTTCAGAACTCCGGGTAATGTATTGCGATTCTATAATTTTTTCAAGATCCAACACCTCAAAAGCTATTATCTTTTCTTCGTAGGCTATAGCAGTGGTTTTGGTTTTATCTAATAACTTCAAAGCTTGCTTATACAAACCTTTTCTGTATAAGATATAAGCAAAATCAAATTGTTCCCTTAACTGTAACGGAATACTTTGCTGCGAAGTATGTAAACGTAAACTCGTTAAAACTTGCTTATACAAATGTGCTTTTACATTTGAAAGCTGTTGCTTGGTGATGGATGTCTTAGCTAAAATTTCAGTTTCATCATAGTTTTTTTGCTTCGATAAAATCTTAAAAAGATGCTCAAATTTACGTTCAGAATTCCCTCCTAATCTTCCTGCATATAATGAAAATTGTCGCTTTTCTGAAGCAGAAAGCGACTTTACCAAAGAAAATAAAGGATCAGAAAATTCTTTTAACATCATAATTAACTAAAACACAAAAAACTGATTACCAGAAAACTAAATTAAAAAATAAAAATTTAGCGATCGTAAGCATTTTTAAAAATCGGTTGATAGACCTTTACAAGCTACTTACTTTTATGCTAAAGATAAACTAAAATCTAGCGTTTATGAGTACAGAAAAGGTAGAAATTTTTGACACCACGTTGAGAGATGGAGAACAAGTGCCCGGTTGTAAATTAAACACCGAACAAAAATTAAAAATTGCCAAACGATTAGATGAACTGGGAGTAGATGTAATTGAAGCCGGTTTTCCGGTATCAAGTCCGCAAGACTTCCAATCGGTTTCAGAAATTGCTAAACTCGTAAAAAACGCAACTGTTTGTGGTTTAACCCGAGCGGTAAAAAAAGACATAGAAGTGGCTGCTCAAGCCTTAAAATACGCAAAAAAGCCAAGAATCCATACCGGTATTGGTACCTCTGCATCACACATCAAATATAAGTTTAAAGCCACGCCTCAAGAAATTATTGAGCGTGCCGGTGAGGCTGTTGCCTATGCCAAAACTTTTGTTGACGATGTGGAATTTTATGCGGAAGACGCCGGAAGAACAGACAACAAATTTTTAGCTGTCGTCTGTACAGAAGCCGTGAAAGCCGGAGCCACTGTTTTAAATATTCCGGATACTACCGGTTATTGCTTACCAGAAGAATACGGTAAAAAAATAAAATACTTAAAAGAACATGTGCCGGGCATTGAGAATGTAATTATTTCATGTCACTGTCACAACGATTTAGGTATGGCCACTGCTAATTCAGTGGCAGGAATGACCAATGGAGCTCGACAAATCGAATGCACTATTAACGGCATTGGCGAACGTGCCGGCAACACTGCCCTAGAAGAAATCGTGATGATTTTGCGTCAACACCCAACTTTAAATTTAGACACGAATATCAATACCCAATTATTGTACGACACCAGCAAAATGGTTTCTCAAGAAATGGGTATGTTCGTACAACCCAACAAAGCAATTGTGGGCGCCAATGCTTTTGCACACAGTTCTGGAATCCATCAAGATGGAGTGATAAAAAACCGAGAAACTTACGAAATCATCAATCCTGCCGATGTTGGTGTTACCGAATCGGCTATTATCCTAACTGCTAGAAGTGGTCGTGCAGCCTTGGCACATAAAGCCAAAAAAATTGGTTACCACCTTACCAAATTAGAGCTAGACGTCGTGTATCAAGAATTCCTTCATTTTGCGGATGCTCGCAAAGAAGTTTTAGACAACGACATTCACGAAATCATGCAAATCTATCAAAGTAAAAATCGAGTAAGCGCATAATTTGGGCGCAACCCTCACGGGTCGGGCTTTCGTGAGTCGCTTTTTTGGTTTGCCAGTAAGACCTTTCGACTCCGCTCAAGGTGACAAAACAAAAATAGCTCCAACAATCACTCAATCCTCTTGCGCAATTAGAAGATAAACAAAATGAAAAAAACACTTTTTGATAAAATCTGGGATGCACATGTGGTCGAATCGATCCCTAATGGTCCCGATATTTTATATATTGATAAACATTTAATCCACGAAGTTACGAGTCCACAAGCTTTTCAAGAACTTAAGGACCGTAACATTCCGGTATTCCGGCCAGATAAAACTGTAGCCACCGCAGATCATAACACACCCACCGAAAATCAGCATTTGCCGGTAAAAGATTTATTATCGCGCAAACAATTAAAAGAACTTACGCAAAACTGCGAAGAAAACAAGATTACCTTATATGGCTTAGGGCATCCTTACAACGGCATTGTTCACGTAATGGCTCCGGAATTAGGAATTACCCAACCGGGAATGACGATGGTTTGTGGCGACAGCCATACCTCAACTCACGGTGCTTTTGGTACCATCGCGTTTGGGATTGGTACTAGCCAAGTTGCACAAGTGTTTGCAAGCCAATCGGTATTGGTTGAAAAACCTAAAAAGCTTCGGGTTAATGTAAACGGAAAATTAAAAAAAGGCGTCACTCCTAAAGACATCATTTTGTATATTATTAGTGAACTCGGTACTAATTCAGGTACTGGATATTTCTGTGAATATGCCGGAAATGTGTTCGAAGAAATGTCGATGGAAGGCAGAATGACCGTCTGCAACATGAGCATTGAAATGGGTGCGCGCGGCGGACTCATTGCCCCAGACCAAACCACTTATGATTATGTAGAAGGCCGAGAATTTGCTCCCAAAGGTGAAGCATTTGAGAAATTGAAAACTTATTGGGAAAGTTTGAAAACTGATGAAGGTGCTGAATTTGACCAAGAATACACTTTTGAAGCCGAAGCTATCGAACCAATGGTGACTTATGGAACTAATCCCGGAATGGGAATTAAAATCTCTCAAGCGATTCCTGTAAATGAAAGTAAAAGTTCGGGGAAAGCTTTAGCATATATGGGATTTACCGCCGGAGAATCTTTAATTGACAAACCTATTAATTACATTTTTATTGGTAGTTGCACAAATTCTAGAATAGAAGATTTTAGAATTGCCGCCAACTACATTAAAGGCAAGAAAAAAGCCGAGAATGTAAACGCATTGATTGTTCCAGGTTCGAGACAAGTTGCTGCTCAAATCGAAGCAGAAGGCTTACATACCATTTTTGAAGAAGCCGGTTTTCAACTTCGCCAACCGGGATGTTCGGCATGTTTAGCGATGAATGATGATAAGATTCCTGCCGGAGAATACTGTGTCTCTACAAGTAACAGAAATTTTGAAGGAAGACAAGGACAAGGTTCGCGTACCATCTTGGCGAGTCCGTTAACCGCTGCGGCAACCGCGATTGCGGGAAAAATTGTTGACTTTACCAAACATTTAAACTAATGGAAAAATTTATCACCCTTACCCATACCGCTGTTCCTCTAGAAATAGAAAACATTGACACCGATCAAATTATTCCGGCGCGATTTTTAAAAGCGACCGATAAAGCGGGATTTGGCGAGAATTTATTTAGAGATTGGCGCTTTGATAAGGAAGGAAATTTAAAAGAAGATTTTCCATTAAATCAAAAAAAATATCACGGACAAATTTTAGTTGCCGGCGATAATTTTGGTTGTGGTTCGAGTCGAGAACACGCAGCTTGGGCAATTAAAGCTTACGGATTTAAAGTAGTCGTATCGAGCTATTTTGCAGATATCTTTAAAGGAAACTCTTTGAATAATGGTTTACTCCCCGTACAAGTAAGTCCCGAATTTTTAACGGAACTTTTTAAAGCCATTGAAGAAAATCCATCAACAGAAATTAAGGTAGATTTGGAAAACCAAGTCATCAAGCTCATCGATAAAAATCTAGAAGAAAGATTTGATATCGATGCGTATAAAAAAATGTGTATGCTGAAAGGTTTTGATGATATTGATTTTTTAGTAAGCAAACTTGATCAAATTAAAGCTTTTGAAGAGCAACAAACCGTATAAACTAACTTGCGCAAGGGATTGAGCGATTGTTGGAGCTCTTTTTATTTTGTCTTCTTGAGCTTGTCGAAAAAAAAGACAAAATAAAAAAGCGACTCGCGAAAGCCCGCCCCGATAGGGTTGCGCCCAACCTAAAAAATTGAGATATGAAGTTGAATATTGCAGTATTATCAGGAGATGGCATTGGACCGGAAATCACGCAGCAATCAGTAAAAATTTTAAAAGCTATTGCAGAGCGTTTTAATCACGAGTTTTTGTTTGAAGAAGCAGTGGTTGGTGCATCGGCCATCGATTTAACTGGAAACCCATTGCCAGATCCTACACTCGATTTGTGCAAAAAATCTGATGCTGTTTTGTTTGGTGCGATTGGTGACCCTAAATATGATAACAATCCCGCAGCGAAAGTGCGCCCCGAACAAGGTTTATTGAAGCTGCGAAAAGAATTAGGATTGTTTGCTAATATTAGACCGGTTCGGGCTTTTGAGCGTTTACTAGAACATTCACCTTTACGACCAGAACGTATTGAAGGTGCTGATATGGTAATTTACCGAGAATTGACGGGAGGTATTTATTTTGGCGAAAAAACATTAAGTGATGATGGGAAGCAAGCTTCTGATCTTTGTGTATATTCTGAAGAAGAAATTGAACGGATGACGCATTTGGCGTTTGAAGCCGCGCAAAAACGAAGAAACAAAGTCACTTTGGTTGATAAAGCAAATGTTTTAGAAACTTCCCGCCTTTGGCGTAGAACAGTAAAAGAAATTGCAAAGAAATATCCGGAAGTTGAATTAGACTTTTTATATGTTGATAATGCTGCGATGCAAATGATTATAAATCCAAAGCAATTTGATGTCATTCTTACTGAAAACATGTTTGGTGACATTATTTCTGATGAAGCTAGCGTGATTGGTGGTAGTATTGGTTTGTTGGCTTCAGCTTCGGTAGGAAAAGAACATACGCTTTTTGAACCCATTCACGGCTCTTATCCACAGGCAGCCGGAAAAGGAATTGCCAACCCGATTGCTTCAATATTATCGGCAGCAATGTTATTGGAACATTTCGATTTATTAGAAGAAGCGGCGATTATTCAGGCGGCTGTTGACAAAAGTCTAGAAATGAATATTTGCACTAGCGATATTAACAAAGAAAGCTCCTACTCTACCGAAAAAGTGGGTACTTTTATTGAAGGTTTAATTTTAGATAATGAAGATCTAAAATTGAATGGTAATAATCTTAGTTTAGGACAAGCTACCATTATCTAGTTCAAGTTTTACAACTATTTAATTTAATAACTTTAAGACCGTCAATTCAAGTAAAAAATCTGTGAAGATTTTTGTACCGAGAATAGGGCTTGAAGTAAAATTAGGTTCTCGATACAATTTTGTTTTGTTTCACTACACAAAATCACTGGAACTGACTAATTTAATTTCTTAATGCACTAAGGTATTAATTTGCCTTTTGATTATATTTTGAACGTGATGCCATAATACTTGAAAAGTTTTGGTCTGCCCATTTGATTAAACTTGAAATGTGGGGGACCAAACTTTTTCCTAAATCGGTTAATTTATATTCTACACGTGGCGGGATTTCCGGATACACTTTTCGGCTGACCAATCCGTCCGCCTCTAAACTTCTTAAAGTTACGGTTAGCATCTTCTGCGAAATGTCTCCTATTACTTTGTGAATCTCATTAAAACGTAGCTTTTCTTCTTCATTCAACACCAAAATCACCAAGGTAGACCACTTATCTCCAAAGCGGTCCAGTACATTTCTTGCCGGGCAAGTTTCTGTTTCCGCAAAAATTTTTAAACTTTCTGAGCTCATAATTTATTGATTTTCAACAAGACTAACTTCTAAGTAACTATTTCACTTTTTAGTTCGCTCTTGTTTAATACTTAATTACTAAATATCTTTGACTTACCAAAAGTAAGTAACAAACTTAAATAAATTATAATATGGAAGGAAAAATTTTAATTACAGGAGCTACCGGAAATTTAGGAGGCTTAGTTATTGAGGCTTTATTAGAGAAGATTGAAGCTAACCAAATTGCAGGTTTAGTTAGAGAAACTAGCAAAGCAGCAGACCTTAAAGCTAAAGGAATAGATATTCGAGAAGGAAATTATGATGATGAAAGTTCCTTAGAAAAAGCTTTTCAAGGGATTGAAAAAATTTATTTTATTTCTGGAAGTGATTTAGATAAGCGAGTGGCTCAGCATAAGAACATCGTTGCTGCAGCTGAAAAAGCTGGAGTTAAGCATGTAATTTACACGAGTTTTGGCAGAAAAAATGAATCTGAAAATTCACCGATCTACCCCGTAGCCAAAGGACATTTAGCGGCCGAAAATGCTTTAAAGAATGCTTCTTTAGATTACACCATTTTAAAGCATAACTTATATATGGAAGTCATTCCGCTTTTTGCTGGAGAGAATTTATTAGAAAGTAAAACACTTTTCTTACCTGCAGAAGATGGAAAAACCGGTTTTATGGCGAGAAAAGATATGGCAAATCTTGCAGCTGAAATTTTAACCGCTAAAGGACACGAAAATAAAACTTATGAAGTGAGTGGTAATAAAGCTTATTCATTCTCAGAAATTGCAGCACTTATTTCTGAAGAGAGCGGAACTAAAATTAATTATGTTTCTCCAAATGCGGATGAATTTATAGAAACCTTAAAAAGTTACGGCGTTCCTCAACCGGCAATTGATATGACTCTAATGTTCGCTAAAGGAATTGCTCAAGGAGAATTTAATGAAACGGCTTCTATTTATAAAGATTTGACCGGAAATGAACCTACTTCTTTAAAAGAATTCTTAAAAGAACTTTACGGAAAGTAATAAGGAAGCTTCTTTTGTTAAACAAAAAAGGCTTTCAGATTGCTGAAAGCCTTTTTTCGATGATTTCTTCTAGATTATTCTTTTACAAATTTGATATTTTTAATAGAATTTCCAACTTGAATTCTTAAAATATAAAGTCCGCTTGCTAAGTCGGTTATAGTTAATTCTCTCAAGTCTCCTGAAGATTTCAATTTAACTTGCTTTCCACTTAAATCATATACCGCCAATCGGGTCAGTTCTATCTGATCTACGTTTACTAGTTTTAAATTATTTATAACAGGGTTTTGAGATAAACCAATGCTTTTTAATAAAACCTCATCTACTCCCAAGTTACAATCTTCTTTCTCTTCAACGATCATAGGAGGAGTGGTTTCAACGAAATTAGGACAAATTTCCGGTGAAGCCTCGACTGTATATACGCCAGGTTCTGTAAATACATAGGTGGTTTCATTTGCTCCTTCTATTATTTCTCCATCTTTGAACCATTGCACAATGGTATAGGGCATCTGAACCGTACTTTCAATATAATCGTCTTCACAAATTAAAAAATGCCCATTGGTTTGATCTACTTCTACTCCATCGCTTAGATTATGAACAACCAAAAGACTTGCGAACGCATAGGAATCTATCTGGATTTCGTTAGATTCATAAGTCTCCCCATTTTTTGTTACTACTACTTTTAGTAAAGCTTGATCGTAAGTAAACCAATCATAAGTGAAACTAGCCCCGGTAGCACCTTCTATCGCTTCAAAATCATCCTCTAAAAACCAGTATTTAAAATACCATTGATAACTATCATAAGTTTCATTGTTGGTTACCGATGCAGTTCCATTGCTCTGTGGACATAACATAATATCTCCGGCAATAACGGGAGATTCTACTTCAGAGCTTTCGCAATTTGATTTTTCCTCTACCGCTATGGCTAAGCCAGTTTCTATTAGATTAGGACAACTCTCGGGAGAAGCCTCTACGCTATATATTCCGGGTTCTGTAATCGTGTAAGAGGTTTCTGTAGCTCCTTCTATAATTTCACCATCTTTAAACCATTGTACAATGGTATAGGGTAATTGAACGGTATTTTGGATATAGTCTCCATCACAAATTAAAAAATGACCATTAGTAGGATCTATTTCTACATTTTCACTCGAATCATTTTGGATAATAAGACTTGCAAACGCATAGGAATCTATTTGAATTTGGTTAGATTCATAGGTTTCTCCATTTTTTGTTACTACTACTTTTAACAAGGCTTGATCGTAGGTAAACCAATCGTAAGTAAAACTAGCATCCGTAGCACCTTCGATTTCTTCAAAATCACCCTGCAAAAACCAATACTTAAAATACCATTGGTAGCTATCATAAGTTTCGTCATTGGTGATAGATGCATTTCCGTTGCTTTCTGGACATAACATTATATCTCCTGAAATTACAGGATCATTTTGGGCTAATGCGATTAGGGTATTAAAAAAAACAATAAATAAAGTTAATGTTGATTTCATAAGAAAAAATTAGGGTTAATAATTTAAAAGCAATTATACTTTATGCTAAAATCAAATAATCTCATGAAATACAGTAATCCCTCTCAATACAAGTTGTGACATGCGATGTGACATTTTGTGACATTACAGTTTAGAGAGGTAATCAAATAGTATTTTGCCTGAAGTTAATCCCATTTTTTTAGATAGCCTTTCTTTTCTCTTTCTACAAGTATTAGGAGTAATATTTAATAATGAAGCAATTTCTTTATTGGAAAGATTCAAATAAACAAATGATAAAAAACGAATATCGTTTGCATTTAAATTAGGGTGTAATTCTTTTAATTTAGCTAAGAATTCATTATTCACATTTTGAAAATTATCATTAAATTCTTCCCATTTAGTGTCTTCTTTTAAATGAAATTTTAGCTCATTAATGTAAGTTTGTGTAGATTTATTTTCATTTATCTGTGGAAGCTTGGAAATCTTATTTATAATTTCCTCAATCATTTCATTTCGGGTACTTTGAAAGAGAATTTTAGCTGACAACTTTTTATTTTTTTGCTCAATTTCATGAGTGAGCTTTTTCTTATCAAGCTCATTTCTTAGTTCTTTCTCCTTATACTCTTGATTAAGAATTTCGGCTTTTTGTTTTTCTTTCTCCAATTCTAAATCTGCGATCTGAAGGTTGCGTTCCACTAACTCCCTTTTATTTTTATCTGCTTGATTTCTTTTATAAAATGCCCACAATAAGCTAATGAGAATGAAAACTAAGGAAACAGTTATTAACTTATAAATAAGCCGCTGGTTCGCACTTTTTTCTTTATTAATTTCTAAATCATGATGCGAAGCAGCCAACTCAAACTTTAGTTGAGAGTGTTCTAAAATTTCTTGATTTTTAGAACGGTAAATAAAATCTTTAAGCTTTACGATACTGTCTTTCGCTTTAAAAATGTCTTGGATGTTGTTGGTTTTAAAAGCTAATAGGGACTTTTGTTCATAAAACTCAACTTTATAAACGTTATTTGGAGCATTTTTAATTCCCTTTTGAATTATTTGCGAAGCCTTTTTAATATCTTCAATTTCCAGATAAGTTTTAGCTAAAATCAATTGTATCTCAGAAATTGATTCAAAAAGTTTATATTTTTTAGCTTCTTCCAAAACTAAATTGGACTGAGTAATTACTTTGTCATATTTTCCTTCTTGAAAGTATATACGAATTTCAGTAATTAACGCATTAATTTCTGAAGCCTTATTGTCACTATTTGAATTAGCTAATGTGATTTCTATATATGCTTTAGCTTTCTGAATTTTATTCAGTTCAAAATTAATTTTAGCTAAATTAGAAGCATATAAACTAATTCGGTTGGTATTGTCTATATCTTGAGCGATATCGAACGATTTTTTAAAGTACTCTTGTGCTTTTTCTAAATTTTCTTCGCTTGCATAAACAATAGCTATATTATTAAGCACAGACATTTCGTGATTCATATCTTCGCTTTCTATAGCAATTTGGTAAGCTTCTAGGTAATATTGAATTGCATTTCCATAATCTAACATTTGATAATAAGCCACCCCTATATTATTAGTGGCCAAAAAATGTTGTTTCTGAAAATTTTGTGCTTGTGCAACTTCTTTTACATGCTGAAGTTTTAGGATTGCTGAAGTATATTTTTCATTTTTAAAAATATCTTCTACAGCAGAACTCAAAATCGAATCACATTGCTTTCTACTCTGAGAGTACATAAGTTGAACTCCCAAAAAAAGAAATAGAAAAAAAACTTTCACCCTTAGCATTAAGATAGAATTAGCTACTAAAGTAAAGATTTTGAAATATTAAATTACTTTTTAAAAGAGTTCAATTGAGTTTTTAATTCTTCCATTGACGCTTGAAGTTGTCTCAACATACTATTTTCAGAATTGGCATCTAAGCTAAACGTAAGCTTACTGGTGACTTGCCAAAGCTCTTGAATATCGGAAACTTTCACCTCAAAAGGAGCATATTCTTCATTTAGAGATACTAATCGGATTTTTGAGGGATCTGCCAATTTATTGAGTTTCTTTACCACAACGGTATCATACATTACCACTACATAAATTTTATGGTCACTTGCTTCCGATAAACTCGGGATTGCTTTTGCCAAAACCCAATCTTCAGGTCTTAAATTAGGCAACATACTATCTCCTTCTACTTGAAAACCACGATAGGTAGCATTTCGATATTGAGGAAGTGGAAAATCGAAAGCCGGTAATTGTTTGTACCATTCAACATCTTGAATATTATGAGGATATCCTGCCGCCGCACGTTGGTTCACCATCATAATATTCTCATTATCTTCAGAATCTACCGTAATTACTTTTGGCATTGTATCTACCTGATGCAAAGGCAAATGTTTTTGATGACTTTGCCCAAACAACCACAACGGATTAATGTTGAATTGCTTTAATAACTCCATCACTACCGTTCCTGAAAGTTTGGTACGACCACGTTCAATATCGGCAGTAGTGTTTTTTACCCCGAGACGTTCGGCAAATTCAGCTTGTGTAAACTGATTTTCGTCTCTTATTTCTTTAAAGCGTTTGATTTCTATTCCTAATTCCATATCGTAAAGATAACATGATTAGGAAATATTCCAAAAATAAAAAGGATATTTTCCTTTACCCGATAACTAAATTTCTTCTTTTAATTCGTTTAAACTGAACATAAAGCGCATAAAATATAGCAATAGCTAACGGAATTGAAATTAATAAATAGCGTAAAGCCATATCTTTTGTATCTATAATTTCTCCGGAAGAAGAGATCACAAAACTAGAGAATGAAGTAATTATATAAAGCAAGCCGCCTATTAAACCTCCTGCAATTCCGGCATTGCTAGGATAATAAATCATATTATTCGTAAAATAATTGGTAAAGATAAATCCGGAACAAATATGGATGAGAAAAGCAAATGCAATTAGTAAGTAAAGTGTATCAAAGTATATTCCGAGTATCACTAAAATTGAAATCAATACCAGCTGAGTGATAACAGCAAACTTATTTTTTATAGGAAAAGAATAAAAATTAAATCGCTTACTTAGAATACCGCCAATCATCCACGAAATTCCTAAAATTAACGTGCAATAACCAATTACCACTGCATTAAAATTAAAATGTTTTTCTACCACAAAAGGACCGGCAATATTAAAAACCATCACTACAGAATAGGCTAAGCCCAAAATTAAAATACCCAGTACAAATGCTTTATTTCTAAGCATCACTCGGTAGAGCTTTACGGTTTTCTTCAAATTAAATTTCTTCACCACGCGTATGGTCTCACCACTAAAAATAGCTTCAGCTCCAAATAAAAGCGCCGCATAAACAGCCAAGAAATAAAAGTTGGCTTGCCAATGAAATAATTCTTCCAAATAACCACCTAAAAATGGAGCAATTATAGGTCCACAAGACCAAACAATTGTAAAATAACTTAGGTAATGTTTTCTTCGTTCGGCATCATAAACATCTACAAAATAAGCACGTTTGGCCACCACTACAAAAGCAGTTCCTATACCTTGTACAACTCGCCAAAAAGAAATTAACCAAACTTGGTCAGTAAATGTTATGGCTAAACTACTCACAAATAAAACCGCCAATGAAATTAATAAAGGTTTATAGCGTCCTAAGCTATCTAATATACTTCCAACAAACAATTGAGCAAAACCATAACTTAAAAAAAAGCAAGTCAGGGTGAGCTGAATACTAGTTTCTGAAACCGATAGATCTCTTGCCATCGAAGGAAAAGAAGGTAAATAAACATCGGTCATAAAACCGGATAACGGAATTGTGAAAAACGTGATGATCGTAGCAATTTTCTTTTGCTTTTCTGAAGCTGATCGAAGGTGCATAAATAGTAGTAGAAATAGATAAAATGTATAGGTCGTTATTATCGCTTCGCCTTTCAAAAGTTTGGAATTTTATTTTAACAAGAAAAAAAACAACGAAAAGGATTAATTCCATAAGTTTGTAATATTTCCAATTTTAAATGATGGATTTTGACCGAATAAAAGAAAAATTGAATATTCTTGCCGATGCCGCTAAATACGATGTATCCTGCTCTAGTAGTGGCAGTAAGCGGAAAAACACGAATAAAGGACTTGGTGATTCTAGTGGAATGGGCATTTGCCACAGTTATACGGAGGATGGACGTTGTGTTTCTTTGTTGAAAATCTTACTTACCAATCATTGTATTTTCGATTGTGCGTATTGTGTTACTCGAAAAAGCAACGATATCAAACGAGCCGCATTTAAAGTACAAGAAGTAGTCGATTTAACGATTAACTTTTACCGAAGAAATTATATTGAAGGTCTTTTTTTAAGCTCCGGTATCTTTAAAAGTCCAGATACCACAATGGAACGTTTAGTACAAGTAGCTAAAAAGCTTCGGTTAGAAGAGAACTTTAACGGATATATTCATTTAAAATCGATTCCCGGTGCGAGTGATGAGTTAATGTATGAAGCCGGGTTGTATGCCGATCGGCTTTCGGTAAATATTGAAATTCCCACTCGGGAAGGACTCCAACTATTAGCTCCGGATAAAGATCGAAAAGACTTTCTGCAACCGATGAAAAAGGTGAAAAATGAAATAGTTCGCTATAAAGCAGAAAGAAATATTATTAAAAGTACGCCCAAATTTGCTCCTGCTGGACAAAGTACACAAATGATTGTGGGTGCGACCAATGAAACCGATGCGCAAGTCATGTACACTGCGGCTTACTTCTATAAAAAATACCAGATGAAACGGGTTTATTATTCGGGATACATACCGGTGAGTTACGACCCTCGGTTGCCATCGATTGGAACCGATGTTCCCCTATTACGAGAAAACAGATTGTACCAAGCTGATTGGCTCATGCGCTTTTATGGGTTTTCTATTGAAGAATTACTAAACAAAGAACATCCTAATTTAGATAGCGATGTAGACCCAAAACTGAGTTGGGCACTGCGGAATTTGCATTTATTTCCAGTAGATGTAAATAAAGCCGATAAGCAAATGTTGGCTAGAATTCCCGGACTCGGAATGAAATCTGTTTATAAAATTTTGGGAGCCAGAAAATACCGAAATCTTAACTGGGAACACCTTCAAAAAATTGGGGTTGCACTCAATCGGGCAAAATATTTTATGGTCTGCAACTCTAAAGAATGGGAAAAGAAAGATCTCTCGGCAATGAACATTAAAGGCTTGATTTTACAGAATTCAAAAAGTAAATTCAGAAACACGTATAATAACCAGCTTAATTTATTTGATAAACAAGATGCATTGATTCAATATTAAAACAATGACAAGCTCATTTGACAAACTTCAAATAATTTTAAAATTAAGATGAGATGCCGAAACAAGTTCAGCATGACGACATTAAAATTGAAATAAAAAATGATTTTTATTTATGATGCTTCTTTTGAAGGTTTTCTTTCTTCGGTTTTTGCAGCTTACGAATACAGATGTAAAACACCAAAAATTGTAAAGAAAGAAAAGTTCATTGGTGATTTTTTTGAGGATGTTGAAGAAGTTATTACTTCCGAAGAAAAATCGGCACGCGTATGGAAAAAAATAACAGAAAAATGTGGCACCCGAGGGAGTCAACAAATTTATTGGTCTTTTTTAAGCGAACTTGAGAATATTGAAAACACCTTATTTCAATACATTCAACATGCTCTAGTTTCTGCAAAAGATATTACTAAAGATTATGCGCACCCGGCCGTGTTAAAGGTAGCGCAAACCGTAAAGCAAGTTGGTCGAGAAAAACACCGAATGGATGCTTTTGTACGTTTTAGAAAAACAAAAGATGATATTTTTTTTGCCACAATAGCACCCGATTTTAATGTATTACCGCTCAATGCGAAACATTTTAAAAATCGATATGCCGATCAAAAATGGTGTATATACGATGTAAAAAGAAACTACGGAATTTATTACGACTTAGAAAAAGTAGAAGTAATTCAACTAGAATTACCAACTTCTATTTTAGAAACTTCCACCGATTTTTTTACTACGGAAGAAATTCAATTTCAACATCTTTGGAAAAATTATTTTAATAGTACCAATATCACCTCCCGCAAAAACACTAAACTCCATCAACAGCACGTCCCTAAACGCTATTGGAAATATTTAAGTGAAAAATATTTATAACCGAAATGTTAATAAAATCTTAAATAATTACTTTGCATTACCAAGTACTGTAACAAAATTTATAGTTGGGCGTCATACTAGTATAAATCAATCATCAACAATCAAAAAACACAATGTTATGAATACTGTAAATTTATCATTAGAACAAGTAAGTACAAAAACACCTGAAAACACCAACCAAACTTATTCTACCGTGAATAGTCGTAAAAAGTTTTGGAACAGCAAACGCCGGTATTTAATTAGTTAAAAATTGTTCTTATTCATCAATCAACGGCGTAACAAAGGCTAGCGTAATAGTTAGCCTTTGTATTTAAAAAAAATCATTAGCATAACTGTAACACTTTAACTTTTATAAAGTCTTTTAATAAATACTCAAGAAACCGCCTTTAATTTATTTTTTAGCCAAAATATGTTTTCATCAATCAAAAGGCGTAAAGCTTAGCAAATTGCTAAGCTTTTTTTTATTTTTGAAAAATGAAAGATAATTTTTCTAAAGACTCCGATTTATACGCTAAATACCGTCCCACCTATCCTAAAGAATTATTCACCTATTTATTTGATTTAGTTGAAAATAAAGATTTTGCTTGGGATTGTGCTACAGGTAACGGGCAAGTAGCCGTTGAGCTTGCTAAAGGATTTAATGTAGTTAAAGCAACAGATTTAAGTGATTCGCAATTAGAAAATGCTACACGCGAAGACAACATTAATTATTCTGTTCAATTGGCTGAAAAAACCAATTTTAAGAATAATCAATTCGACTTGATTACTGTGGCACAAGCCATACACTGGTTTAATTTTGAACAGTTTTATGCGGAAGTAAACCGAACTTTAAAACCCAACGGAGTTTTAGCTGTGATTGGTTATGGATTGTTAACTATTTCTCCTGAAATAGATAAAGTGATTCATCATTTTTATAACCACATTATTGGTTCATATTGGGATGAAGAGCGAAAATATATTGAAGAAAATTATGAAACGATTCCGTTTCCATTTGAAGAAATTTCTACTCCAGCTTTTCAAATTAAAGTTAATTGGACCGCAGAAGACACCCTGAATTACCTCAATACTTGGTCAGCAGTAAAACATTATGAAAAAGCGAAAAACGAAAGTCCGCTTAAAGAAATTGAAAAAGATCTAAAAATGGTCTGGAAAGATGAAAAAAGAGAAGTTAGTTTTCCGGTATTACTACGATTGGGAAAGAAAAAATCCTTTTCAAATTAGTTGAAAAGGATTTTTGTATATCTTAATTTCATACTTCTACAAGTTCAGTATGACAAATAATTATTGAATTTCTGCGCTTATCCCTGCTTCCAACAAAGCACTACACCGAGGTTCTAAATCGTCGTAATCACCGGTTTTTACAGCACATTTACCTTTATAATGAATAAGCATGGTACATTGTTCTGCTTGTAAAGGATTATGATCGCAAGTTTGCATCAGCATTTCAATTACAAAATCAAAAGTGTTTACCTCATCATTAAACACCACTATCTCATTTTGTTCTGTTTCTTCTGTTTGGGTGAGTAACTCTTCTAATACTTCTTCTTGTACACTCATAATTAAGATTTTAAACACCTAAAATTAAAAAATAACCTTTAGATAAATAAATTATTTAACAAATTTTGCAGCGATCCAATTGTCTCGTTCTAAGTGACTTTCGTAACTAAGTCCCAGTTTCTCGCAAGATTCTTTAATAATCGCTAAATCTTCTTGATAAAATCCACTTAAAAACAAACTTCCCTTTTCATTTAAGCAATTTGCATAAGTGGCCATATCCTTTAACAGTATATTCCTATTAATGTTCGCTATAATCGTATCATAATTTTTACCTTCAAGTAAACCAGCATCTCCTTCGTAAGTTGAAATGTGCTTACAATTATTGCGTTCAATATTCTCTAACGTATTAAGGTAGCACCAATTATCAATATCTATAGCGTCAATGGGATTTGCTCCTTTCATCTCGGAAAGGATGGCTAAAACCCCGGTTCCGCAGCCCATGTCAAGTACTTTTTTATCTTGCCAATCTTCTTTTAAAATATGCTGAATCATCATATGTGTAGTTGCATGATGACCCGTTCCAAAAGACATTTTGGGTTCTATAACAATATCAAATTCTGTATCTAATTTGGGGTGAAAAGGTGCCCGAACTTGACAAACTTCATCAACCATAATCGGAGAAAAGTTTTTCTCCCATTCTTCATTCCAATTCACTTGTTCGATATCTTCTGAAGTGTACGAAATCTCAAACTCTTCCGATTGAAGAATTTGTATTTCGCCTAACATTCCTTCGTGGTAATCTTCAGTTATAATAAAAGCTTGCAAACCGGTTTCTGTTTCAACAAAACTTTCAAAACCCAATTCGCCTAACTCGGCGATTAAGATTTCGGTAGCTGGTTGAAGAGGTGCTATGGTAAAGTAAAAACCTTTATAGGATGGATTCATTTTTAAGTTTAAATTTTCAATCTTTTCAGATGAATAATTACGGAATATTTAAATATTTATGGGTTTGCAGGGAAACTTTCCACTTTGGGTTTTGCATCACATAATCGACAATAAGCGGGATAATCTTTTCTCGAACACTCCACTCAGGTTGCAAATATAAAATACAATCTTCGTTTACTTTAGCTGCTTGTTCTTCTGCAAATTTCAAATCGTGTTTATTGAACACAATTACTTTTAATTCGTTAGCCCTTTCGTAAACTTCTTGTGTAGGAAGTTTTAGTTTTTTGGGAGAAAGGCAAATCCAATCCCAAGCACCCGTTAATTTATAAGCTCCGGAAGTTTCAATATGTATTTTTGCTCCTTTTGCCTTTAATTGTGAGGTCAACTCCGTCATATCCCACGTAAGCGGTTCCCCACCGGTCACTACCACTGTATCGCTATATTTTATAGCATTATCTACAATCGTTTCTGTGGCTGTTGGCGGATGTTTTTGGGCATCCCAACTTTCTTTTACATCACACCAATGGCAACCTACATCACAGCCTCCTACTCTTATAAAATAAGCGGCCGTTCCTTTATGGTAACCTTCTCCTTGAATAGTATAAAACTCTTCCATTAGCGGAAGCATTTTCCCTTCGTTTACCAACTGCTCTACTTCTTCTTTTTTCATCGCGGCGCAAAGATAATCAATAGCAGATGAACTATTCTTATTTCTTTAAGTTATCTTAAATTGTTCATAGAATTCATTCCAATTTATTTCTAAGAGCAAATAAGTATTCCTATTTTTACGACTTTATAATTCAATATATCCATGAAAAAATTAATTACGCTTTTTACCTTAGCTCTCGTCATAATTTCTTGTAACAAAGAAGAAAAGAAAGACCCTTTTTTAATCAGTAAAAATCAGGTAGGCCTTCTTACAAAAGATATTCAGGTTAGAGATTTAGATTCTATTTATGCAAACGATTCTCTAGTAACACAAGGACAAAATCAGTTTAGAAGTAGTAATCAAATTTCGGTTTTTGATAAAAAAGGAAACGAACTTTTATTATTAACTCCTGTACAACAATTTGACAGCACTAGTACAATTGGAACTATTCAGGTAAAAGATAAACGATTTAAAACCGAAAAAGGATTAACAGCTAAAAGTACTTTTAAAGATATTTCTACCAATTATAAAATTTCCCGCATCGAAAATACGCTGAGTAATGTTATTATTTTCTTAGATGAAATCAATGCTTACATCGCTATCGATAAAAAACATATCTCTGGTGATGCAAAATACAATACCGACATTCCGGTAGAGCCAAACCAGATTCCGGATGATGCCGAAATTAAACGTTTTTGGATTGGTTGGGAATAAGATGAAAATCACCCCACTTCTACTTTTTTCGGTTGGTCTCCTATTCTTTTTTTCTTGTAACACCAAGGAAGAGAGCAAAGACTATTATCATTTACCTACTTATTCTGAAACGAATAATATTCAAGCGGTGATTGAAATTCCTGCAGGAACCAATCATAAGATTGAATATGATAAAATTTCAAGAAAATTTGTAATTGATTCTGCTGAAGGAAAAGCTCGAATAATCAATTTTTTGCCTTACTTGGGGAATTACGGTTTTATACCATCTACCTATTCCAATCCTGAAAAAGGTGGTGATGGAGATGCGCTTGATGTTCTTATTTTAGGCGAAAACATACCGACGGGAAGTGTTGTTGAAATCATTCCAATTGCGTTGTTAGAATTAAGTGACAATGGGGAATCTGACAACAAAATAATTGCTATCCCTAGGGAAGAAAAAAACAGGATTATTAAAGCGGCTAATTTCGATGATTTTTCCACTAAATATCCTGAAATAAGAAAAATGATTGGTACTTGGTTTGAAAATTACGATCTAAATGACGAAGTGAAAATTTTACGCTGGACAGGTGAAGAATCTGCCAAAAGTGAAATCGAGAAATGGCGAACCCATCCATGATGCTTTTGTTTACAAAATGTTAATCACCACCTTAGCAGCAACACATAATATTATCTTTACCCTCTAACCAAAAAAATTAGAGATGATCAAGATTCTTGGAATTATACTTGTTGTTGGCGGAATGATTGGCCTAGTGTTAGGTGTATTTGGTATTTTTGGAAGCCTATCTATTGGACTTAGTCCTTGGGCATTTGCCATTGTTGGCCTTATATTTTTCTTATCAGGAATTGGTATTGTAAAAAGGAAAAAAGATACCGACGAAGTTTAACCTAATTATGGGGTTTATATGAAAAAAACAATTAATAAGTACTTACCAAAAGTAATTGGGATAAGGCTTAATACCTTACACTTAGTAAAACCCCAAAAGGCAGTCAAAAAAGCTTTCTACTTGTTTTGCACACCCCGTCGCGGAAAGGTAAAACCTGAACAGGAAGACTTTTTAAACGGTGCCAAAGCCAAGGTGATAACTGCTGAAGGAATCAAGCTACAAACTTATCATTGGCAAGGTTCCGGCAAAACAATTTTGCTTATCCATGGCTGGGAAAGTAACACTTATCGTTGGAAAGTTTTAATCGAAAAGCTACAGGCAGAAAATTATAACATCTATGCTTTTGATGCTCCTGCTCATGGGTATTCTGAAGGAAACTATATTCATGTTCCGCTTTATACGAAATGTGTAGAGAAAATAGTGCAGGCATATAATCCTGAAATTGTAATAGGTCATAGCATTGGTGGAATGACCACCGTTTTTCATCAGCATCAATTCCCTAATCAAAACATTAAGAAGTTAGTACTTTTAGGACCACCTTCCGAACTAACTTCGATTATGGAAGACTACCAACAAATCTTAAATTTAAAACCCCGGGTGATGAAAGGTTTAGAAAATAAATTTTATGACCAATTAGGATTTAAGTTTGAAGAATTTTCCATTGCAAAATTTGCTAAAGAAGTAAAACAACCTACCCTGGTAATTCACGATAAATATGATAAAGTCGCTCCGGTAGAAGCTTCAAAAAGTATTCAGCAAAACCTACAGCAATCTGAATTTATAGAAACCGAAGGTGCCGGTCATTCGCTCAATAATGACTATATTTATTCAGCAATTATTCAATTTCTAAAAAAATAAAAATTTCACATCTGTGGCAGAAGAGAAGAAATTAAAACGAATCAATAAATTTTTAAGTGAAGTGGGGTATTGTTCCCGTAGAAAAGCCGACCAGCTTATTGATGAAGGAAGGGTAACCATTAACGGAGCTGTTCCTGAAATGGGAACGAAAATTTCTGATGAAGATGAAGTTCGGGTAAATGGTGAATTAATTTCAGCTAAAAAAGAAAAAAACGTTTATCTAGCGTTTAATAAACCTGTGGGCATTGTTTGCACGACTGACACTCGGGTCGAGAAAGATAATATCATTGATTATATTAATTACCCAAAGCGTATTTTCCCCATTGGAAGATTAGACAAACCTAGTGAAGGTCTCATCCTACTTACCGATGATGGTGATATTGTCAACAAAATTTTACGTGCCAGAAATAATCACGAAAAAGAATATATTGTAAAAGTTGACAAACCCATTAACAACGATTTTTTAAATAAAATGAGTAATGGGGTTCCTATTTTAGACACTGTTACAAGAAAGTGTAAAGTAGCTAAGGTAAGCAGTCACGAATTCAGGATTATACTCACGCAAGGTTTAAACCGCCAAATTAGAAGAATGTGTGAATATCTAAACTATGAAGTGGTGAATCTAAAGCGTATCCGGATCATGAATATTGAACTGGATTTACCTGTGGGTAAATACCGTGAACTTACTCCCGAAGAATTTAAAAACCTGAATCAACTTATAGGTGATTCCAGCAAAACTGAAGAAGCTTCTCAACTTTCTGCCAACGAAGTCCAAGCTAAAGTAAAAAAGCGACCAAGAATCAATCGCAAAAAGTAACATTATTTTAAGGATAAAGATTTTTAATTCTTGCTACATTTAAAACAAAAATGGCAAAACGAATTAAAAACGAAGAGCAGTACGAAGCTTTACGAGACGAAGGTTATAGTAAAGAAAAATCTGCACGAATTGCAAACACCCCAGATTCTGGTAAAAAAGGAGGCAAAAGTAAAAAATATGAAGAGCGCACTAAAGAAGAGTTATACCAACAGGCTAAAAAAATAGGTATCGAAGGTCGCTCTAATATGAAAAAAGACGAACTTATTGACGCGCTAAGAAATCATTAAGTGATGAAGCATATTCAACCTTTTCACTTAGCTATTCCGGTAGATGATTTAGAGGCCGCGAGAACTTTTTACCGAGACACATTAGAGCTTCAAGAAGGGAGAAGTGACGATCACTGGGTAGATTTTGATTTTTTCGGCCATCAGTTGGTCATTCATTACAAAGAAAAAGATAGTTCGGCTAAGAAAAGTACAAATCCGGTAGATGGAAAAGCTGTACCAATTCCACATTTTGGAGTAGTACTAACGTGGGAAGATTTTCATTCGTTTTCAGAAAAACTCCAGCAAAAGAACATATCTTTTGAAATTGAACCCTATATTCGATTTAAAGGAAAACCGGGTGAACAAGCCACCATGTTTTTTTATGATCCCTGCGGAAATGCTTTAGAGTTTAAAGCATTTAAAGACCAACAACAATTATTTGCCAAATAATATATGAAACAACTACAACCATCCTTAGTAAGACAACTTTTTATATTGTTGCTTCTTTTATTTTTAGGCTTCTTGATTTTTAATGAATTAACACCTTACCTCTCTGGGATTTTAGGTGCCATTACTTTGTTTTTTCTGCTTAAGGGCTGGATGAGAAAACTAGTAAACAAGGGGTGGAACAAAGATTTGGCAGCCGGTTTATTAATGTTTGCCTCTTTTATTGGGATTCTAGTTCCGGTAGCCGGAATCATTACGATGCTTACTTCAAAGATAGGAAAAGCAGTAAACAATTCGGAAAAAGTGGTGCAAGCTTTTAAAACTCAAATAGACAAGTGGGAACATTCGCTAAATTACAGTGTTAGTGATCAAATAAATACTTCAGAAATTACTAGCTGGGTATCTACCAATTTACAGAATTTGGCGGGAGGTACGTTTAATGCATTTATAGCCATTGGTATTATGTATTTTTTACTGTATTACATGCTCACTTTCCAAGATAAGATTAGAAACTCTTTAGATGAATATTTACCCATTAACCATGAAAACTTGATGTTAATTGGTAAAGAAAGTGACAATATGGTAAAGGCTAATGCAATTGGTATCCCGTTAGTCGCTTTCGTACAAGGAATTGTTGCTTTAATTGGCTTTTTAATTTTTGGGGTACCCAATCCATTCTTTTGGTTTGTAATTACTACTATTGGTTCTATGATCCCATTTGTGGGAACAGCTATCGGAATTGTACCCGTCACCATTTTAATGTTTACACAAGGTGAAGACTGGCAAGCTATCGCAATTTTGATTTATGGAATTGTAGTTGTGGGATCCTCCGATAACATAATTAGATTATATGTATTAAGGCGATTATCTGATGTACACCCATTAATCACTTTAATTGGCGTGGTTGTTGGCGTTCCTTTATTTGGATTTATCGGACTTATTTTCGGTCCTTTATTAGTATCTTTATTCTTATTGATTGTGATGATTTATAAGAAAGAATATGGAAAAGATAAATTTAGTTCTAGCAACACCAATGAAATAGATAACAAGGAATTAAAAGAAGAAAGTAACTCGAAAAAATTGTAATATGATATTTGATAAAATAAAAGATAAAATTAACGAGGAGTACGTTAAACGTGAAGCCAATAAAACAAGGCCTGAAGATGTTACTGAAACATTGGACAATCAAAAGCAAATTGATCATAAAATGTCAACTGCAGGTTTACTTGAAAAATATGCTGAACTGGGTAAGTTAATGATTAATATGCTGAAAGATTATAAAAAAGGACATTACCACAATGTGCCTTGGTTTACCATTGCTTCTATTGCATTTGCATTGCTATATGTTTTAAATCCGCTAGACTTGATTCCAGATTTTATTCCCGGATTTGGTTATGTGGATGATTTAAGTGTGTTTACCTTAGCTCTTCGATTTGTAGAAACCGATATCCATAAATACTTAGATTGGAAACTTGAACAGGATTAAAATAAAAAAGGAAGCTTGAAGGCTTCCTTTTTTTATGAACTATATTCTTTCTCTTTTTCTGTGACGTTCTCTAGCCAGCAATGTATTTTTCAACAGCATTGCAATAGTCATAGGCCCTACTCCACCAGGTACCGGCGTTAAATAGGAAGCACGTTTTTTTACATTATCAAAATCTACATCTCCTACAATTTTATAGCCTTTCTCGGTAGATTCATCCGGAACCCTTGTAATTCCTACATCAATTACGACAGCATCATCTTTAATCATTTCTGCTTTTAAGAAATGTGGGATTCCCACAGCAATGATAATAATATCTGCTTGTGATGTAATCTGAGTTATATTTTTGGTGTATTTATGCGTTAAAGTAACGGTTGAATTCCCAGGAAAACCACTTCTGCCCATCAAAATACTCATAGGTCTTCCCACAATGTGACTTCTCCCTATCACTACGGTATGTTTTCCTTTTGTTGGAATATCGTAACGCTCTAACAACTCTAAAATCCCAAACGGTGTGGCCGGAATAAAGGAAGTCATATCTAACGACATTTTCCCAAAATTAGTTGGGTGAAAACCATCTACATCTTTATCGGGATCTACTGCCATTAATACTTTTTGGGTATCAATTTGTGGAGGTAAGGGTAACTGAACGATAAAACCATCGATATCATCATTATTGTTCAGTTCTTCAATTTTATCAAGCAGTTCCATTTCGCTTGTCGTACCGGACATTCTCACCAAGCTAGACTCAAAACCTACGCGCTTACAAGCTTTAACTTTACTATTTACATAGGTCATACTCGCTCCATCATTCCCTACAATAATCGCTGCAAGATGCGGAACTTTCTCTTCACGGCTTTTCATTTTTTCAACTTCTGCCGCTATTTCGTTTTTAATATCGTTGCTAATTTTTTTACCGTCTAATAATATCATTTTTTATAAATTGAATCTGGGTAATCAATAAATCATTTCAATAAAAAAAGGCCGGACATTTTACTCCCAGCCTTTTTGTTTTATTTCATTCCGCGCATCATTTGCATCATTTTCTTTCCGCCTCCGCCTTGCATCATCTTCATCATTTTGCTCATTTGATCAAACTGCTTCAGTAATTGATTTACCTGAGTTACTGAAGTTCCTGAACCTTTTCCTATTCTTTGTTTTCTACTTGCATTAATAAGTGATGGTGTAGACCTTTCTTCTGGTGTCATCGAATGGATAATAGCTTCAATATGTTTAAAAGCATCATCATCAATATCGATATCTTTCATAGCTTTTCCAGCACCGGGAATCATCCCTATGAGGTCTTTCATATTCCCCATTTTCTTTACCTGCTGAATTTGATTTAAGAAATCGTCAAACCCAAACTGGTTCTTGGCAATTTTCTTCTGAAGTTTTCTCGCCTCTTCTTCGTCGTACTGTTCTTGAGCTCTTTCTACTAAAGAAACCACATCTCCCATTCCCAAGATACGATCTGCCATACGAGAAGGGTAGAACACATCTATGGCTTCCATCTTCTCACCGGTACCAATAAACTTAATAGGTTTATTTACCACAGATTTAATGGAAATAGCCGCACCACCACGAGTATCACCATCTAATTTGGTAAGAATAACTCCGTCAAAATTCAATGTATCGTTAAAGGCTTTTGCTGTATTCACTGCATCTTGCCCTGTCATAGAATCTACCACAAATAAAGTTTCCTGTGGCTGGATAGCTTTATGAATGTCAGAAATTTCATTCATCATCGCTTCATCTACCGCTAAACGACCCGCGGTATCGATAATCACTACGTTATGACCGTGCTCTTTAGCGTAAGCGATTGCTTTTTGAGAAATAGCAACCGGATTTTTTTCTTCTCGATCTGAAAATACTTCAACCCCAATTTGATCTCCCACCACATGTAACTGGTCAATCGCTGCCGGACGATAAACATCACAAGCTACCAATAAAGGATTTTTTGTCTTTTTAGTTTTTAGGTAATTAGCAAGTTTACCGGAGAATGTAGTTTTACCACTACCTTGTAACCCTGACATTAAAATCACACTAGGATTTCCTGAAAGGTTAATTCCTTCTGCATCTCCTCCCATAAGTTCGGTAAGCTCATCTTTCACGAGCTTTACCATAAGCTGCCCTGGTTTTAAGGCTGTAAGTACATCTTGCCCCAGTGCTTTTTCTTTTACCGTATTGGTAAAGTTCTTAGCGGTTTTAAAGTTAACATCGGCATCTACCAATGCTCTTCTTACCTCTTTTAAAGTTTCAGCAACATTAACTTCGGTAATCTGGCCATGCCCTTTTAAAACGTGTAGTGCCTTGTCTAACTTATCACTTAAATTATCAAACATAATCTTTCAGTCAATTTTTGAGATTTGCAAAGTTAACGATTTGCTACATAACAATAAAAAAAGCAACCTTAAAAATAAGCTTGCTTTTTGGAAATATATTTATCAGATTTATTTTAGCATTGAAAATTACTCCAATTAAAGAATTTTTAACCTAAAAAATAGAGGTCGGCAGTTAATTTCTCAAAGAACCTTCCTAACTTTTAACTTAATCGCTAGGAAGTACAATCTAATTAAAATCAATATATGTAATAATTAAACTTAAAATAATTAACTTTTGCATATTTTACTACCGACCATTAAAAAATTCATCAAATTGGTGGTTTATTGAGGTTAAGCCTCCTATTTCAATGAATTAACCATTTACTTCTTCACTACTTTTTGAGTAAAAGAGTTTCCGCTTTCTGTAGTCATTTTCACAAAATAAATACCGGTGTTTAGCGAACTTAAATTAATCTGCTGAACTTTATTTTTAACTAAAATCTGCTGACCTGTTATCGAATAAACTCCTACTTGATCTATTCTTTCCGAAGAATTGTTTTCAATATACATTACATGTTCTGTAGGGTTTGGATA
>CETB01000904.1_pt1 | contig 96962 bp, 81 predicted proteins | sample 356381 | NCBI WGS metagenome assembly CETB01 (sample SAMEA2622545, study PRJEB7988) | marine metagenome | biome: marine biome (ENVO:00000447); feature: deep chlorophyll maximum layer (ENVO:xxxxxxxx); material: "saline water (ENVO:00002010), including plankton (ENVO:xxxxxxxx)" | depth 155 m | reverse complement strand
ATCCGTAATTAACCGGCTGTCATCCACATCGTTTGCAATCGGTGATAGCAATGGGCCTAGTTCACTTGATGTGAGCATATTGAGCACCGGCATCAATGAGGCCACCATCTTGGAATAGTGGGTTCTGTCATGCTCAAACATGCTCAAAAGGCCTTCCAAATCGGTATTGGCGGCAACGGGCTGAATGCGTTCGTAGTAGAAAAGCAGCATCGCCATGGCTTGTTTAGCCAAGGTGTTGGCCTTTTCGGTAAAGCGCTTGATCTCCACACTAAAGTTCGGATACACCTGCTCCCCCCAGGCCGTGACGGCTTTTACTACCAAGCCTTCTGGGCCACCTTCCAAGAATCGTCTCAGTGTTTTCAGATCAGGACGTTGTGACGTAAGCAACAGACCTTGCACGATGTTATTCAGTGCCATTTGGCCAAAGGCTTTAAATGGATCAGCACCGGTTTCGGATGGGATTAAGGCCGCAATTCGGCTAGCAATTTCAGTGCCCCGGTTAAAATTCCTCAGGGGATTAAGTCGTACTGAATGCTCTGGAAAACCTGGATGAAAATACACAAAGCGTTCAGGACTACCGGCGGCAATACAGGCTCGCTGTGCATTATCCTTAAGTTCTTTGTCTCCCTTGGGGTCAATAATAATCACGGCTTCATTACGCAAAATGGCCTGAGTGATCATCGCATCAAAGCATCGGGTTTTTCCGGCACCGGTCGTACCGACAATTAAGGTATGGCCTTCTGTGTGACCAACTGGCTGGTACACATCTTCTTCTTTGGGCTCGACACCATGAATCCAGGTCGAACCCATTTGTTTGCCGTGACCTTGGTTAAGCAAGGTTTGCTTATCCCGCTTTAGGATTTCATAAGCGCGTTGGGCATGGCGTTGGTCCCACTCAAAGCCATACCCTAACCACAGTTCATCAGGATGTTTTGCCATCACCTTTTGTAAATGCGAAAGCTCCATAAAAGCCAAAGGTTTGCCTTTTAGCCCCTTCTGCAACTTATAAAGACGGTAAGCCTCAGGCAGGCGATACAACGCCATGCCCGAGGAAATCCCTGTCATCCACCAAAATGGCTCAGGTGGTAACTCAGTGAGTATTTCTGCTGCAATTGCCCCAGTTGCCCCAACTAGCCAACCTGCTGCTGCCATGGCTTCATAGTTCGTGCGCCAGGGCATCTCGTATGCGTTTTCTTTCATTCATGCTCCGCAAAATAACCGTTTGCAATCCGCTTAATTTCAAATGGATTAACGCTTAGCGTGAGCGGTAAACAGAACCGTTTCCCCCTCATCAAACTGGCATTGGTCACTGGCCGAGATCCCCCGAAGCAATTGCCCGGCTGGAATGCCATGTGCATTGGCGACTTGGCGTAAGGTTTGAATCGTGACGCGAATACCATCGGCACTATGATCCACGTCTGGGTAATCGCCATCGGTCAGTAAGATGGGCAAATCTTTCACAAAATTAACCATCTGTTGCCGCTGCGCGTTTTTGGGGTCTGTACTTGAGTTCGCATTGGGCGCAATCGGCTTTTGCTTACGCTCCGCTCTTTTGGCGGGCTCTCTTGCTTGGGCATTGGTTGTCTCAGTTCGACTCGGACGCTGTGAAGCCTCTTCGTTCTGAATTGCTGCCGCCGGTTCTGCATCTTGTTTGGAGAGGTCTATCAGTGCAGTTAGCCCTTTAGAAATCGATACTTTCAACAGCAACCCTTGCTCCTGAACGCCATCTTTCGTAGTCACAGTTCTGGCTTTACGCGTCGGGTTTGCCGGATCTAGTTCAAGCCAATCTAATCGACTGAGTTCAGCAAGTAGTTTTCGGGGAGCACACCAATGTCTTACGGCATCGGGATAGCGGATCAGTATCTGTTCATCAACCATAACCAACGCACTACTGGCCTCTGGGAGCCATGCCAAAGATTCAGGCAGATTCAATGCTTCTGCATCGTGCTGGTTTACGTTATTTGAGATAGCGCCATCATATGAGTTGTTAGGCTTTTCACATTCATCACCTGGAGCATTTTCATTTGCCTGAAGGTGATTAACATCACTGGCATGACGAAGTTCATCATCTTGTTCGGACGAGTTTGTCGATGGTGACCCATCCGATTTTCTATGTTCGATTGATGATGACGCTTCAGTCAAGCCTGAATGCTCACTGGAGCGACTCTGTGGCTCTTCTTGTGTTTTCTGTGTTGCTTCCCACTCAGATTTGCTAAACAGTCTCACACTACTTGGTACATTCGAGCTGAACAATAAATCGGCCTCAGATATATGCAGCATGGGTAACCAGATGGGCTTGTCGTCTTTGATCAGCACTTCAGGGGCAAGGCTTTCATATCGCTCATTCGAGGCGGATTTAGTGGCCAATCCTCGCTCAATAAGGATGTCCGCAAGGGTATCGGGATCTCTTGGAATGCCAGGTATCTTGTCTTTGGCCAACAGCTCAATGATGTCCTTAGCCGCGCTTTTCCAAACCAGGTAAAGATGGGTTGATTGATTCGATTTTCGTAGCCAGACTCTGGCGTCTCGCTGATTGACCAGCCACTGGGAACTGGCAAGTAATCGCCTCATGGCATCAAGTAGATAGCGTTCGACTGGGACACCAAGGGCATTGTCGTCAACGGAAATTCGTTGAGCTTTCAGGTCTCGCTGGACACTGGTTTGGTCAGCTTCAATGACCAATTTAGACAGGACATGCTCGGGATCGGTATTGCCAATTGCCTCCAGCATGGCTTGCAAAATTTCAGGGCCCGGCTGGGTTAACCAGGCGAGCAACTCAGGTGTCATCACCCGGTTCAGCACCAGAATTGAGAATTGCTCGTGCCGCTTGCACCGTCCGTCGCGCCAGCGAATGAAATAGCGTTCAATACTGTTGTTACTGGTCCACTGGGATAAGGTTTCTAAAAAAGGGTTCCACTGATAGCGTCCATCTTCGTCTGTGATGGACAGGTCTGAAACGGGCTTACCAATATCATGGAACAAACCGCCTAATGCCGCCGCAACACGCCACCTTGGTTCAAGCTCTTTTTTCTCAACCGGTGTGCCACTGGCAACAAAGATGATCCCTTCCGCTGCTTGTGCCGCCCAGAAAGCAACTTCCAACGAATGACGTAATAAACCACCAGCACCACTGTGATGATGATGCTCAGAAGCTGGCAACAAGTGAACATAGGACGCCAGATGATCAATACAGGGCTGAATCAACCGTTGAAAATCACGCTGGTTGAAGCCAAGTACCTGGCGCAGTTTGACAATTAGCTCGTCTTGTGTGGACTGCAAATCCTCAGGGGACGCAGCAGGCAACCCCTTCAGAAATGGCGGATAGCGTGGAATGTCTGCATCCAGTTGAGATGACAGCTCTGGTATTGCTTTGGCTTGAAAAAATAGGTTTTTGAACATGATGAACCTCCGTCACGATAGTGTGAAGGTTCAATCTGCTGTTGCCGGTTGATTAGACTCAAAAATCCGATATGTATTAACACATCTGCCATAAAATGCCCGAGAGAGCTTATCAAGCTAAGGCGTATTTCTACTTGGCCTTTTAGTTTTTTTTCAAACTCTCCTTTTGGGTTTTTCAATCGGTGTAAAAGCTTCTTGTAGGTGATCGCGAAACCATCGGCGTCGCTCAACTTGGCGAAACTCGTTCAAGACAAACCGATAGTCACACGAGCCAAGACGATCACCACAACCACATGGACACGGTAATTTATTTGCCTCACGCTTGCGCAAACCTAACGCTTTCAGTGCCCGTAGAACTGATGCTTTACTATTAACATTGAACAACTGAGAATAATCATCAATCAGCCCTTTCTCACCATGGTCCAGTTCGCCATAGGGAAAGTTGCCAAATTCAACCCTATGGGACACCGAATAAAGAAACCTGACAACAATCTTTTCGAAAAAGGTTGTCAATGACGAGTCGGTTTTCAAAATTGACTTAATTTTCAGGTCTGAGCCAAGACAAAATGATCCATCAGAGTAAGTATGGAAGTCCTGATTACGAGGAAAGTAACCAGCGGTATCAAACACCACTGGTAAAGCCCTAGGATAATCACTTGGGCATACAATCCTTAGAGAAAATGTTCGCTCTATAAACCGACTTCCAGCTAGCTGTGCTTTTAACAGATACTCTCCCTGCAACTCAACCTTATCTGCATGGACATCTACTAATCTAATGTTCGGATAGGCCGAGAGAAAAGCCTCTAGGCCTACAGCCTTCCAGTGCTTCATCTATTGCTTAAACCATGGCTTTGGATCAGATGATTGAATTGCGAAAGTTGGTTTTGCTGTCACCGCAGGAATCCCCAAGAGACGTGCTACCGAACTTGAATCAAGCTTCAGATCCAAACCATTTTGCGCCGCATTTACTATTCGTTGCGTATCATCACTTGAGCAAAGAGCACTAAAATCAGCTCTAGCTTGATACAGCCATTTATAAAAGTTTTCTTGTAATCGGTATTGAGCAGATTTTTCGTCATACCACTTGTCTGCAAAATCTTCGGCTGGGTTAACTGGGTTCGGAATCATTGGCGCTTGTGCAGAAATATGGTCATCCATCTCGGAGAGCACCCTATTCAACGCTGAAGCTAAATCACTTTCACCTTTATATGATTTAGCTGCCAATGTAGTGATGATTACCGATATTGGCTTACTATCCTCATTGTTTTTGAACATAGTGTCACGATGACGCTTCAATAATTGGATCACCTGTTGTAAGGGTGTCTTCCATTGATAATATGGCAGACTATCTATACTGGCTTTAAATCGCATTTCACGTTCGTTTATTACTAACCGTGCCGTCTTCATGCGCGTTTCAAACCATCGAGCATATCCTTCAGGATTGCTGATACGCCAATTTTCATCCACAACTGCATAAGTGGAATCTGTGTTGTCGGTAATCGAAACTGCAAGCTGAGACACGTTTTGAGCCAAGTTTTCATCAAACTTAGAGTTTTCGACCATCCGCTTTTTCAACAGTCCTCTTCCTGTATCACTCTCTGGCACACACGGAACTATGTCCATGTGAAAGCTAAGCCCATCGGCATACTCTAAGCGCCAACAACGTTTCTTCTCGGCTAGCTCTTCCTTAATGCCTCTGGCGTTTCGATAAAGCTCTAATTCATGACCGACTAGGTGCTTTAGTTGCTTTTGAGTGATAGACGTTTTGTCCAGGCCACGCCGAAGATTGCACCCCATGTCTAGGTCATACTGTTCTTCTGAATCGGGCCTAATCGCCGTACCTAGACGAAAGGAACCTTGAGAAAACACGTGGGGATCAAAATTCACACATGTTGACTCTGGGCGATGTAACCAATCACCCAGATCCTTATAGCGTTTTTCAGCCTTTTCATAAGCACTGTCAGGTAGCTCAATTTTTTCGAGAATTGTGTTTAGAACATCGTTACTTTTGCTATTACTCATATAGATCTCCTCGAAGCTCGATTGCCATTACAAATTGTTGTGTTTTTATGTCGTGGTCATAAATAAGCCATGGCATATCAGCTTTAGGCATTCTGGCCCGTCCTAATTCGACGGCACACGATACTGGCATCACAGGAAAAATTTGCAGTGGCGTCGCATCCCCGTGTGTATTTTTGATTTCAACAATCAGCTTTCTTATGCACTTTCTGAACAAGGAGAGCTGCTGCTTTGACTGCATGAAATCATTATGAGGCTGCTTGATAGTCACTTCCCAAATCGATGTATCTGGCCCTATAACCCGAGTAATTCGCTCATGCGACACATGGTCACTCAAAGAAAGTAGCAGGGCTGGCTTTCCCTCCATATTTTGAGGTCTGTTGATGATGTACTCAAAATCATCTGAACAGTCTTGCCAAAACCAGCCTTTAGGCTCTCGATGCAGCTGATAAGTCTCGACGTCAATTTTGTCGGTGAGCAAAGCGCCAAGTTTTATTAACAATGGTTGAGGGGCTAACGCGAACAATGAAAAATGTTTACAAGAATCCTCTTCGATGATCGATGAAATTTTACTTTGAAAACGCTTCGTTAGGTGTTGCGACTCTGCTTGCCAATATTGTTCAGAGTGATCCTTCAGCTCTGATACCATGGATAGTGTCACTGGCTTTTCAGTTGCCGGATACCAATTCGGAAACATTGCCTCAACACAACCGTGATAATTAATCGGTGATCTTTCAGTTCCAATATTGGCACCATATAAAACAACATTTGATTTGCGATCAGGATCAATGCCTGTGAGGATTTCTATACGTTGCTCATGCTGCATTTTCCAACTAATCAAGAGTTCGGCTGGATACCTATCTTCGCTGCCTTTCTGATCAATTTTTTTGTGACAGTCATAGCACATCAACATGAGGTTGCTGACGTCATTCAAGCTGGTTGGCTTCGTTTTAAAGAGTCCCCAACCACGAGGCCCATTCTCAGAAAATGCGTAAATATGAGCATTTTGAGAGACATTGACCGATTCCTGGGTCACCGCTGATTTGTATAGCAACTTATTACACCCGCTAAACTGACAACGAGCAGCGGCACGAGCCCAAAGTTCTCGCTCAACTTTACGGTCTATGGGTCTTGTGACTTTAGCGACCATTCAAAACTCCTATAGTTTGCCAATTAACGGAAGTGAGCGCGGTGTTGTCGCATCACAGAGCAAATGGCTTACATAAGCACATCCGGCGATTAGTCCCAGCCCGCGAAGACACTGATCAATTGCCTCTTCCGGTTGCCACTCATACAAATGTTTAAGACCAACACCTAGTGCAGTTAACACAAATAAACTGTGGCAAAACTGGCGATGATGAGGGTTACCCAAAGAGGGTTCCAAAATATCTGGAAGCTTGCCAAATAGAGAGCCAACCGTAATGGCAGTTACAGGATGGTGACTGACAGCTTGTTTTTTGTTGTCCGCCAGGGCAACGGTTAAACCAACCGCAGCCCCGACGACCAAATGGGTTTTACCATTAGCCAAACTATTTCTCCTTCCTGACGCCTTTAAAAGGCGTTTTGTCAGATGTCTTTACATCCATGAATCGACCAGTATCAGCATCTCGCTTTACCCAATGTCCGCTTGGCGTCTGAGTCTGAGATCTACCTTTAACGGCACCGTTTCTGTGTCCGTCACCTGATGGGGGATTTGTAGCCATAAAGCCTCCTATTCTGCTTAACTTAATCACATTTATCAGATATTAATAAAAAAGATCCAAAGGATCTGATCAAATAATAAACCTCAATTCTGATTAACGCAAGCAGATTAACCAGAAAACCAAAAAAACTACAGAATTGATCGGTAGACAAATTCCAGTCCACCTGACTCTGCCACTTCTTTTTGACCTAACACAAGACCTGTAGCATGAAGCTTCTTCAATCGACCACTGGCATTTTGTGCTGAAATGTCAAAATGCTTAGATACATGTGACGAAGTCACTGTCTTTTTTGCAATAACAAAATCTAGAAGCTCTTTGACAGTCGCACTGAGTTTTACACCAAGCACTTCGTAACCGCTATCGCTTTTCACTAGAAGAGGCTGATCTTTGGCTGTAGCGCCATAAGACCAATTGTCCAGAAGGTCACGACTCGGTACATTAGAAAGGTAAAAACCTTTTTCTCCTTTCAATGCTTTAGCCAACGAGATTACACTTTCACGAGGAAATGAAGCATCAGTGAATCGAATCCCTTCCAAGCTAATAGCAAAAATATCGCATGATGGGTGACCATCAACGATCTTTTTAATCTTCACATAGGCTTCACTACCTTCATCGTTACCAAAGGCATGGTCAGAACCTACGACTTCTGAAAGAAGAATTTTATGAGTTAACTGTTTCATCTGCTTAAGTTGACACTATTTATCAGAAATTGTCAACATAGAAGTCAAAACAGATATGGGTTCCTGTGATAGGGACCAACCCTTGTTCTTCAGAAACATTGATGAGTTGACCCTTCGCATATTCCAAAGCCAATGAGAAAGTTAGCTGCCTAATAACAATGATAACTTTCTCTTTGCTAGCGTGCTCTCGACTACTCTTAAAGCCTAGCCCCCTGCCTTTACCAAAGCGACTAACCTCACCAGATGTAAAAGCTTTTTGAACGAGCGCAATATCATTCTCAGCAGTTTCCGCTGAAAACTGTGCGTATAACTTCGGATGTTCACTTTGTAACGTTGTTCTCAAGGTAGCGGCAATACCTAAACCAGAGTCGGATATGACTGTTTGAATATGCTTTGGTTTATTATACGGTCGATATACTTGCAGACCTGCTAGTCCAGGTATTTTGGATTCACTGTGATCAGTAACGTTGCCTACAAGCTCTGAAAAAACAGTCTTAGCCGCTAAGAAATAGCTAGCTGAAGAATGCTCAACAAACCTGTCGCCCAAACGAATTACAAGCTCTTTGTTTTGGATTGGATGTGCAATTTCGCCAAGTTCGACCAAGGTATCGCTATTATCCCGATAAGTTTTAGCAGCTGACAATACGGGCCTTTCAGGAAGACAAGTGACACTTTGATTAAGATAATCAAAGAAGCCATTTCTGCTGAAAAAACTGTGAGTATTAGGACATGCTGTAGTATCCATCACCACATCCTTCCCATTAGCAGTAAGCTGATTCGCGAGAGCAAGAAAACGGGCCAATGCTATCAGCAAAAACTTACAATCGATGCCGAATCTAAATTTTACCTTTGTTGCATCTTTTTGATACGCAAGCTTACCGATAGCACTCTCAAAGGCTTTCTCATCAATCCAACCTGTACCGAAATCAATTTCCACATGCTGAGCCCGTACCAAGCACCATTCATGATTTGAGTTTTTCACAAACGTATCCTGGTTTTTGTGAAGAAACGAGTTCACTTGAGACTTATCCAGTCCCAACTCCTTGGCAATTTGTCGCCCTTTCAGTCCTGGTGACCCATCTAATAACTCTGAGATTGCCTTCAGCAAACCGTCACTCCTCTCTACCTACATACCTACCATTCGTTGCACACTTGCCTTTAGTAGAGATATCATTAATTGATCAAATGTGACCACTTATCATCTCCTTAGTCGTTTATATGCTAGAAAAAGAGAACTGTCCTTTTTATAGTCGACCAATCACCAAATTTGATAATGGCAGCTCAGCTAATTGAAGTAATAAATTAGTCTTGATCTCTGAGCATCAGCTCAAAATCATCACAAAGTTTATCAACCAAATCTTCAGTCTCTTTAAAGAAATAGTCACCGACTTTGGAACGATAGAGCGCACGATACTTACGGTAAATTTTTGAAAAATCATCATAGATTTCATTTTCTGAAACATGCGACTTAATCTTAACGATCAATCGCTCTCCTTCAGTAGAGCTTTTTACATAGCTGAAGAAGTCAGAAATTTTTGATTCGAATTCCAGAATGAGTGAGCCGATTTTCTCTTCCTGATCGTTGCGTGCAGCAATAATTGCTAAAATGTCATATTGCCCACCAGGCCCAGGAGGTGCTCCGGTTGCGACTTCTGTTGGTTTCTTTTTCTTCTTTTTAGGTTCTTCTGCAATTACTTCAACCATGCCTATTTGGTTGTCAAAATACACTTCAATAGGGTCTTTGACGTCATCGCTTCGATGAAGCATGTTATATAGGGTGTTGAATTTACGCCAAAAAAACAGAAAGCTTAGTTCGCTATACTTGGCATCCAAGGCTATTACAAACTCAATGCGATTTAATATCGTAAAATATTGTGCTGCTTTAGCCTTGGTATCTGCTGTGCGCTGAGGGTTTGCTTCAATGTATTTTTTCAGACTGCTTTCAAAATCAAGATAGGATTCAGGCTGATCTCGTTTGACAGGGTCCCTATAAATTCCCATAAACACATTGAAAAACTTATCATACGTATCAGACTTGTTGAGTTCAGTAAGGAGAATATCGAGAACCTTTTTATCTCCGAAAGGATCAAAGTCGCTGACAACAACATCAGAGAAATGTTCAAACGCATCTTTGATGTTCTGAACGTTTACATTGTTATAAGAGAAATCAACAATTTTACAGTCGTTTTTATACTTGGCCGTTCTGTTAACACGTGAAATCGTTTGTATGGCGCTAATACCACGAATTTCTTTATCCAAAAACAATGTATGCAGTTTTTTCTCGTCAAACCCTGTCTGAAGCTTGGCGACAACGATGATCAAGCCATTTTTCTTTAAGGCAAAGTTCTCCAATACTTTTTCTTCAGATAGGCCTTCATTCAAGCCCGTAGCACTTTGCTCGTCCTGATTGCTCGAATAAACAATATGAATTGGAGCCTCTGCATACTTCTCATATTTAGGAAGCTTAACCAACTCGTTAAAGTATTTAGTGACGGCCTCCTTGTAAGCTATGGCCGATTTAATGGAATACACGGCAAGCATGGCTTTACCTGTACCACGTATTTGACGGTAAACATCTTTTACCAGAAGGTCGGCAACATACTTGGATATTGCATCAATACGTTCTCGGTTCTCATACACCTGCTTTTTCTGAGCATCTTTAAACTCCTTCTCTGTGAAACCTTCGAGTGGATTTGAAGGTAAATCAAATAGCATTTTAGATGCCACAGGTACAATGTTTTTAAGCGGGTTGAGGATGAAGCCATCTTCTATCGCTTCTTTCATGGTGAAGCTATCAAATGGCCGCCACAACTTTTCGCTTTCTGCATAGCCGCTAAATTCACCAAAGCGTGCCAGCGTGTGATCATCCGGTGTAGCGGTGAAACCGACAATTAAGTTCTTCTTCGTCGCCTTTCCAGCATAGGCTTCGCCATCAAAAGGGCTTTGGAGCTCATCAAAAATACTAACCATCTCTTCATGTTGATCACCACTATTAGAGCGATGAATCTCATCGATGAGAAAAACAATACGCATTTTGGCAAGCTTTGCTAAAACACTCGCATCCATCATCTCTTTAACTGCGCCGAACTTCTGTAAGTTAACAATCACAATTCGGCTGTCAGAGGCTAAAGCATTTTGGAAGGTTTTCTTGTTCGTAGCTTCAACCACCAAACGCTTATCAATATTCATGTTAAGCATTAGTGAATCTATCTGGCTACGCAGCTGCAATCGGTCAACGACTATCATGACCTTGTCGTACACGTACTGCATATTGCCATCTTCGTCTGGGCGGCGAAGGTCTTTTAGTTGTAGTGCCGACCAACCGATAATATTTGACTTACCAAAGCCTGCTGCATATTGCATTAATAATGAATAAACGTTTTTGTTATTCGAATAGGCTTTACGCTTTTGAAGGAGCTCAGCTTTTTTAGCCTCACTAACACCAACTAGTTGCTTATCAAGGAGATTGTCAAAATAATTAGGGTCTTGCTCATGGTCTAAAAATTCATCAATCTTAGCCATGATTTTATCTGTACCAAACTTCTGTTTTGGCCTCGGCGAAATTAAGAATCCCGGCTCATTCTTAACCTCTTTAATGCCTTTTTTGACGTGTACGTCGCGCTCAATAAAGTTGTAGTATAGGATTTCTTTCTCAACCATGAACTTACTATAAAGAGCATTGAATAACTCTTTTAGCTTGGCCTTTTTATCAGCATCAGGTTTAAGTAGAGGATATAGCTTAAATACGCTATGCGCCTTTTTTTCTATCTCTTCTCGGTCAAATTTGCCTTCACGACAAGTTGTGAGTATTTCATCGAAATAGTCTGCAATGGTGCGAATAACGTATGTTTCACCAATATCTGTTGTGGTGATATGTATAGCTTTTTCGAAGACCTTTAAGAAATCTTTGCGCAGCGCAAGCTTTTCATTCTCACTCAACATATCATTACTATCGATATGCTGATGATAGGCTTTTACCGCTTCAAAGTAGTCTTTTATCACCTTGCCGCGCCCGTTTTTACTGGCGTTTTGGCTGGTGTAGTTACTTTTCAGTTCGCTATAACCAAGGTAGATACCATTTACAAAAAGCACGATATCAGGGCGGAATGAAAATATCTGCTCGCCTTGAAACTTAAACTTATAAGGTAGCTCCTGTACAACCGAAAATATATTCTGCTCAAATAACTTGTTGCCGTGAATGACACTATCACTTGGGTAAAACAGGTGAAGCTTAACGCCTTGCAGGGTAATCGACTTATTTGCGTTGATAAACAAAGCCATATTACGGCTGCTACCGATGCGTTCTTGAATTAACTCAATGAGTTCTTTAAGCAATAGGGCTCTATCACCCTTATACTTTTTTAGCAGCGTATCGTAAGCCTTTTTATTGAGATCAGTTTCGCTGATAAAAAATTCTAGGTCTTCTTCAATTATCAAAGAGTTTGTTACTGTGTTGGCTTTGACTTCATTGTAACCAAGGTCATTGCAGAAAAAAGGGAGCAAAAACTTATCTTGCAGGTGCAGTTCATTCATGCTGCGCTTCCTCTTTTTGTAGTATTTTTTAATCGAATCTTCCCTGTAATAGCATCATTAACTACGGCTATGCGAAGCTCTTTTAATTTTTCAATTTGCCTTGATAAATTCAAAATAGCCTTGTCGGTTAATTCAGTAGAACATCTAATCTTATTGATAATTTCCAGTTGCTCTTCTAATGGTGGAATAGGTGTTAGAGCATCCGCTATTGCTGATTGGCCAAGCCCAACTCGAGTAATCCCCTTGGCAAAAACAGTGAATCGTTCACCAAATCGTTGACTCTGAAATAATCTAAATAGGTATTCACCCAAAATAATTTTTTTATTGCACCTGATTTGTGCTAGATGATAACCACACAATACACCTTCCAGAGTTTCTGTAGCTAATGCAGGAACAGCAATATCCTCACAAGTCTCCGAGTCTTTTGTAATAAAAACATCCCCTTTGAATATCTGAAACTTAGCTATTTCACTATCATTAGCAGTTGCTTGCATAAATTCTAAAGACGAATTTATGAAATCATTTTTGTATACATCTACATAGTTGCATAGCTTTACTGTCTTTTCATGATCATGGGACTTTTTGTCTACATTACTGTTCTGTATATTTGCAACTTCCTTTAGTCGAAGCACCTTCCAGTGACTAGGAATTTTCCCAATAGCGTCATCATCAATAGGTTTTAATGGTGTATCTTTTCCCAACCCAGATAATGCAATCTCATCAATATTCGTTGCTCTCAATTTTTTATATAGAATGACCTTCTTGCTTAAGGTATTAATTTTCTTATCAATTAGTGTTACTTTTTTATCGATATAGTCTGCGATATTTTTTTGTTCGGTCGATGAAGGGTATGGCACTGTTATCGCGCCTAACTTATCGAAATAAAGACGCAGGCGCATATCCATGATTCCGCGTGAATATTTACGGAATATTTTTTTGGCTGTTTCAGTTCTAAAAAGATAAGCAAAGTACCTTGGGTCAATGTCTTTACTTACCTGTCTCAGTACGTCATAGGCAGGACTGGTAACACCATCATATTCGGACAAGCCCACTGAACCCATCCAAGCCAAAAGCTTGTTCACGACAATATCGTTCTTTCTGACAATCCAATACCCATCGGTCGTGCTGGCTTTGTTACCTCTGGCTTCCAAATCTTTGCGTGGTTTTACGCCAATGCCTGCATATAGCGAAAGCAGCTCGTAATCATTGTCTGCTGGTGCAGCGTCGGTTACTAACCTAAATAGATCTTTTACGCGCTTTTCTTGCCACTCACTAGGTATAGTTTCTGACCATTCGCCTTCGGCGTTTTTATACGAATCATAGGTTTCTGAATGCAACTTCATAGTGCGATAGCCTCATCCAGTTGTTTTAACTCTTCCTCTAGTGCTGCGATTTCTTTTAAAACATCTTCAACACTGTGTTGCACCTCTGGCTTGTAGAAAATTTTGTTAAAGTTAATTTCTACACCCACAACATTTTCAAGATATTCAAACGGTTTACTGATGTATTTCGCCATAAAGGCTTCAATAGCTTGCTGATTAAGCACAGAATCTTTGTTAAATGGAATAACTTCGTAGTCTTTTTGATAATCTGGAGTCAACTCAACAGTAATTTCAATTCGTTCCGGTAGTTTTTTTGTGGCTTTCTTGAGTGCAGCCTTAATGATAATTTTCCCGCATCCTAATGCTTGAGTAGTCCCTGTTTTACGATCTTCTTTGATTAGGGTTTCTTGCTCGTCATTGTAATAGTAGGTGCTTGAATTGGTCGTAACTTTAAGCGGCTGTTCTTTATAATTAAGGCCTGAAACAAATGGTTTGATATTTTGTTCAAAATACTCGAATAAAGAACTATAAGATTCTCTACTATATTCTGTAATAGAAAATTCTGTAAGCTCTCTCTCACCGTCAGTTAAAGACGTAACCGCTAGCGGCTTAGAGGCAGCTCTCTTCATTTCGCCAGTTTTTTTATCTTCTTTCATTGGCAGCTGCGATTCAAAACTTAACCCGTTTTGATCTACATTGGTTAGCATGATCGCTTGTTTGTTGAAGTAGAAGTGTTCCTTTTCAAAGACCTTGGTAAATTCATTATCTTGATATTCAAGCAGTGCTTGTACTATCTCGGCTCTTTGCTCTTCGGCTACTTCGCGCTTCTTCGAACCTTTACTTTTCTTGAGTTCTGTCCACTTTTCACTGGCATTAATCAGCAATACTTTATCTTCAGATTTTGGATCTCTATTTTTGTTTAGCACCCAAAGGTAGGTGTGAATGCCGGTGTTGAAAAACTCATCTGTTGGAAGCTGAATAACGGCCTCGACTAGTTTGCTCTCCAACATCCACTTTCGGATGTTACTTTCAGCTGATCCAGCATCGCCACTAAATAATGTAGAACCATTATGAACAACAACACCCACACCATTAGCATCCAATTTCGAGATTAAATGTTGCATAAAGAGCAACTGACCATCAGAGATGGATGGTAGGAATTTGAAACGTTCTGTTTTGTCGTTTTGAATGTCTTTGGCGTAGCCAGACCAGCTTACACCATAAGGTGGATTAGCAATAACCACGTCAAACTCTTCGTTGTCGAATTTATCGTCAACCAAAGTGTTACCGTGTTCGATTTTTGAATCTGGGCGAAAACGACTTTCGATCTTTGCTAGTGCATAAAGAGCGTCATTCCAATCTTGCCCATACGTTTGAGTTAGACGCTTAAACTTTTTGTTTATGCGGTCTTCAACACCAAAGAGCATGTTGCCGCCACCGCAGGTACAGTCATAAATTTTAAGAAGCTTGTCGGATTCTTCTATTTTCGAAGCGACAATATCACTGATAAGTGCAATTACATCATCAGGGGTGTACTGCTCCCCGGCGGTTTCTGCTGAGATGTCAGCCCATTTACGTTTGATATGCTCTTCTAGTGTGGTGATCTCAGAGTTATTAAAAGGCTTGAGGTCAATTTCAGCCCAAAGTTTGGTATAGCCAAGCAATACCTTTTTTGCTTTGAGTTTGGCTATTACACCTCGTATATCGAGAAACTTTTCGCCTTCAACGGCATCTACGCCAAGCAGGTCTTTCGTTTCACCATCAAAGCCATGAAGGTAGGCATCGAAGTCGATATCAAAAGATTTGTCGTTTTTACAAATATCGGATAACGATTGGTTTTTCTCAAAAATGAAGATGTTGTAGCCTTGGCCTTTATCTTTGATGAGATCATAGAGATCTTCTTGTTGAATCTCTTTAAATGCTTCTTCGCCTATTTCTGCCTTTAGTTCATCAAACATCCGTATAAGTCGGCTTTCAATCATCACAAGAGCAAAAAAAGGCATCATGAACGAAGGCCATTCTGATTCTTTGATACCACTACCACGTAGAAGGTCAGCAGTTGCCCAAATTTTTGATTCGTATTGTAAAATATTCATGTTCTTCCCTATGCTGTGACGCTATCGAAACCAGGAGCAATCGCAAGGTTACCGACACCGTATAAAGTTTGATAATTTTTTAGCCATAAATGAAATTCGGGTGTTTTTAGCAGAGCCTCTTTAGAGCAATCAACATTCCAAAGCCGAAGCAAATACCCAGCGGTTGCCGCTCTAATCTCAACCTTTAGAACGCCACCCGTCATGCCATAGTCCAGCTCTATCGCTTCGCTGTGCTCAATACGTGGATGCGGCACTAACTCTAGCTCTACAAAGCGGTTCCATTGCCGGTCTTGGGTTTCGAGCTCGGTTTCAGACAAAGTGGAATCTTCAATCACAACCGCTGCTTTAATTCTGGTCAGTACAAAGTCACGGAACTCACCATGCTTGCGGTCAAAACCACGAACGTGCCAACGAAGGCCATTGTCCACCAGCGTATGCGGCACAATTTCACGCGTGGTTTCACCGCTCGATAACGATACATAGGTGATACGCAAGGCTTTGCCTTTGTGTATGGCCTCGGTGACTTTCGCCACTATCGATAAACTCGGCTTGTTGAGGTGATAAGGCGCTTCACAAGCCAGAGGTGGTTTTACCTTTCCAGTGAAGCCATCACCGTACCCTTGGCTAATGGTTGCCAGTGTTCTCACAACGTCGTAGTCGAACAAGGATTCAAATGCTTCACCACGCTTATGCAACTTGAGCTTTTGGTCATACTCAATGTTGCTTGGTGCAAGCTCTCGGTACATTGTGAAGTCTTTCGTTGCTTGTGCAGCGGCTATGCTGAAGCGATCAACTAAATCCGCCCGTACCGCTTCTCCCTTAAACAATAAGGTGAAGTCGATGTGGGCAATGCGATCCCTAGTTGCTTGTGGCAACTGCGCTATCTGCGAAAGCCTATCTGGCTTCGCCACTACCGTTTGTTTCAGAGCATCATTTGTCATGCGTCTTGTTTATCCAATTCAACCAGATTCTTAAAACTCTGTTTATAAAGTACGGTCAGACATCGCGTAATCACATTGAAAAGCGTCACTCAATGCTGCTCTTTATCCGCAATGACTAATCAATCTCTATTGGTTGAAGCTGGACAGATGGCCATAAAACACTGAATAGGCTTCAACCTAATTAATTTTATTAGGTATCATCCTATCACAAATTATTTTGTAGGGAAGACTAAGCGGCAACTTTTTGATCTGGATTGCAATTGCCGCTCAGGTATGGGCGTGAAGACCTTGTTTCGTATCATTGGTGATAGCCGAGTTCAATGCGCTACCCGAACCAGTGGCACCACGATGTTACTCCGATGAGATACCCCTTTGTCCGACTCTGTAGAGATCAGGGCTCGTTGCTCACTTTCCCGAATGCGCCTAGCAACTTCTGCCTGGGCTGGTAGCAATGGCAGCATCCCTTCAGCAATCGCGTCTGGGGCAGACTCTTGGCCACAGGACATCAAATGCTTCCATGGATCTTTAAGAAAGCGCTCGAACGTGATGCCAAATTCAATGATGCGGGCAGAGACGAAGATTTCGCCCCAGTATTCAATGTAGGTGTCTTGGTACATGGAAAGATTCCTCTTGTTGGTTATATACCCTTCCTACTTGCAGCCGCAGCGGTGTTACCTGCATTCGCTCACCCCAATCACATAGAAGACCTATGCTCATGGGGATTCGCTCACTTGCCGCCTAGCTGCAACACCAAGTAGTTTGGGTATAACGTAAGTTCACTTTCCATTTTCCAGAGGTTTTCAAATATGCAAGGCTTACCTTATAGAGAGCTACAAAGCTTTAAATCGATTGCGGGTATCTTTGTAGTCATAGTGGGCATGTTCTGAGCCACGATGATACAAATCATCCAGGTAAGTTTGTTCCTGCGGCAACTCGTCTTCGCTGATTTCGCGCCACCAATGTTTGTTGGCACCTTTAACACCGTCATGCCAGCGGTAACCGCGCTCTTTTAAATAGTCCTTTACGTCAAACGGCGCACCAAACGCACGAACTAACACAGTTCGTCTGTCTGCTTCAGACAACAAGTTTGCAACGGACTCGGGCAACAAATGAAACAACCAGGCCATCGCCAAACAATCGGTCGCAGCTCGGTGTCCTTCATAGAACCAACCTAAGCGAAGCAGCAGATACTCAAGCTTTCGACTTTCAAAACCCAGCGCCTTCCAATCTATGCCACTGGCTGAACAGGCCCAAGATAGATGTCCTAATGCAGCAAACCGATTTTCAAAGAAAGGACGATCAAACTGTGCATTGTGTGCAACCACCAACGGATCATCGGATAACCAACTCGCTACAATTGCATCATCAATGCGCTGGCCTTGCACCATGTCATCGGTAATACCGGTTAACTCGGTAATCAGCTCGGGGATTGGCTTGCCGGGATCTTCATACAGGCTTATCACATCAACAATCGACACAATCCGCTTAGCTGATGGGCTGTAAAGCACCTTAACCATACCAAGCTCAATAATGGACTCATCATCGGCAGACAGTCCGGTTGTCTCTGTATCGAGCAGCACCATTGGCTGTTCATCGCCGACCATAGGAGAAAGTTCAAGTGGCCAAGTCTGCGGCTCACGCGTTAATGGAATACGCTCCAGCAATCTAAAATCTTCTGGTCTGTCTGGGATATCCGCGAGGCGCTCTAGCGGAAATGGCGCAGGGGCTCTTGTCATTGATGGTTCCTCTTCAATTCTATTGTTCGCTTTGGGTTATTTAACTGTGCCCTGTTCGTTTATAAACGCGTCTGTACAAAATGCACCTTGGATACCTCAGCGTTTTTTTAATCTTTCTACTGGGTGAACCTATGTATGAAGGCTTTGACTAAGCCTTTCAGAAAGCCTTAGCTAAACCGTTTAGGTAACCCTTACCGATACCCTTTACGTATGGCTTAGCCAACCCCTTTTCAAACGGTTGAAAAAGGCTTGAACTGAGTTCGACTGAGCATTTTAATGATGCTCCTGACTTCGCTTTAAGCCTGTAAATTCAATACGAAGCAGAATTTTACTAACTTTTTTTAAACCCTTTGCAAAGGGTTCAACAAGCCTTGTTTGACGGTTACTTGACCCATGCGTTAACCAGTAGCAGTAACAGGATCAGTAACAGAAACAAGAGCAGTAGGCAGAAGCAGTATTGTCCAAGCCTTACAGGCTTTGACGAGGGCGAGCGATCCCCCACATCTAGTTTTTCAACACAAAAAATAAATCACCGACAACACAACGTCTTACTCGAACAGCTACAGTTTTACCTACAATTTTACTTGTAGAAATCAGCATAGCATTAGATACTGTATAAACAAACAGTATTAATTATGATTTTTCGAGGTTCGTCATGAGTGTCTCACTGATAGGCCGTAGCGGCGCACTTGCCTTCATCAAAGCCAAGTGCCTTCGTATTCCATTGTTCATGGAACGTGTTTCTGCTGGTTTTCCCTCACCAGCGCAGGATTATGTTGAGCAAACGCTCGACCTTAACGAGCTTTGCATCAAGCGACCGGCTGCAACGTTCTTTGTACGTGTTGAAGGTGATTCAATGATTGATGCCGGGATTCACCCAGATGATATTTTGGTGGTTGATCGCTCTGTCCAAACAGAACACGGTGACATTGTCATCGCGGGAATCCATGGTGAACTCACGGTAAAGGAACTTCAACTAAGGCCGTGCGTAAAGCTGATCCCAAGAAACCAGGCGTATGAGCCCATTCATATTCCTGAAGGGACAGAGTTAGAGATATTTGGTGTGGTCACCAATGTGGTGCGAAACATGCGCCGTAAGTCGTGACTATCCCATGCCTGTATTTGCCTTGGTGGACTGCAACAACTTTTACGCCAGTTGTGAAAAGCTGTTTCGTCCTGATTTAAAAGATACGCCGGTTGTGGTGCTGTCCAACAATGACGGCTGTGTGGTTGCACGCTCGCGTGAAGCTAAGTTACTCGGTATAAAAATGGGCGTACCCGTCTTTCAGATCAAAGCTGAAATGCAGCGTCATGGCATTTTGGCTTTTTCGTCCAACTATGCGCTGTATGCAGATTTAAGCAGTCGAGTGATGCGCACTTTGGAGGAGATGGCACCACGAGTAGAGGTTTACTCCATTGACGAAGCGTTTTTGGACTTAACCGGTATTGAGTCTGTCATATCTCTTGTCGAGTTCGGACAACAAGTGCGAGAGCGCATAGGCCACTGGATTGGGATCACCGTCTGTGTAGGCATTGCACCGACTAAAACACTCGCCAAGCTGGCTAACCATGCCGCCAAAAAATATCCAGCTACTCAGGGGGTTGTAGACCTGACCAATCCAGATCGGCAACGTCGATTGCTCGCATTAGTCCCGGTTGATGATGTTTGGGGCGTTGGTAGACGGCTTTCTAAGCGTTTAAATGCGTTGGGTATCACCACAGCCTTAGATCTCGCCAATGCCTCTCCTAGAGCCATCAGAGACCAGTTTTCGGTGGTTTTAGAGAGAACCGTCAGAGAGCTCAATGGTGAGTCGTGCATTGAACTTGAAGAGATCCCGCCAACTAAGAAACAAATCGTCTGTAGCCGTTCATTTGGCGAAAAAGTAACGCACTTTGAATTGTTACGTGAAGCTGTATGCGAATACGCGACCCGCGCCACTGAGAAGCTACGCAAAGAACAGCAGCAAGCCAAAGTGATGACCGTGTTCATACGTACCAGCCCCTTTAAGGACAACGAGCCGCAGTACAGCAACTCCGCATCCGGTGAGTTACTGATCCCCAGTTGCGATACGCGGGATTTTATCGAGCTGGCCAATCACTTACTCAAGCGAATTTGGAAGGATGGTTTTCGTTATGCCAAAGCGGGCGTCATGCTGTCTGACTTTTACGATCCAGGCATGTTTCAACCAGGACTATTCGATGACATATCGACCCGCTCTAATAGCCAACAGTTAATGTCTGTATTGGACACCATTAACCAAAGTGGTGCCGGAAAGGTTTTCTTTGCTGGACAAGGTACGAAGAAAGATTGGTCGATGAAGCGAGAGCATTTATCTCCCGCTTATACAACACGCTGGGACCAATTACCGCGAGTGAAGTAGCGCAGTTAACTCAGTAGGCATTCACTCTGCGACGCAGCATGTTGAGCTTATCAACCTGGCGTCGAACATCACTGAAGAATTCTTCTTTCTCCATGGCCAGCGCTAACTCCCATTCTTTGGCTAGACCTTGGCAGTCCAAAAATGAGTATCTCAGCTTTGTCTTTGAAATACGCAGTCCCTTACTAAAGACTACGCGCTTGCCTCGTTGACCGTGAAAACTGTTGATGTACCACTCAATACCAAAGCCATACTTAAAGTCTCTGATACGGACACCAAGCAGACCCCAGTCTTTAAAGGGCTCATTCTCTCGAACCTTGTAATGGGTAACCCAAAAGTCATCAACTTCAGCTCGTGCCAGCGCTTTTAGCCTGTCCGTTTCTTGCTGCAATAAATTTGATACTTCTGATTTCCATTGTTCATTGACGATTTCTACCAAACCAATTTCCCCATCCAATTAACCCCAAAAGCCAAAACCACTATCCGTTTGGCTTTTGGATCGAAACGCCAAACGTAAAACTGCCGTAACAATCACTGTTTGGCGTCTCGATATAAATCAACTCGCGCAATCCCATACCTGACAAGGGATACAGCCCGATTTCACTTAAAAACGCCTAAAAAGACGTATCGTCATGAAGATACAAACCGTTTGGCGAGTTCAGGCCAGAAGGCAAACGACGTTTGGCGTCTCGATTTTTTTGGCTTAGTCATCCGCCGCCAAACAGAGCCTATTCTCATACTTTTGCGAAAATGCAATAGGCAGATAGATGAAAGGATTTGTCACCTTTCTGCCCACCGCCAGTGCACCGAATCCTGATAATGACATTTGAGTGAACCGCCAGAGCACTTGGAAAAGCCCAAGCGTGAGCAGCGCGGTTGATTGAAAACCGTTAGAGCACTTTGAGTGCACAGGAGATAAGTATGTTTGTACTAGGCGTAGATATCGGTTACTCAAACCTGAAGCTGGCAATTGGCCAATCAGGCAGTGAACCAAAAACCATTATTCTGCCTGCGGGGGCCGGTCCTGCGGATCGTATGCCGGAGCGTATCGGTGGAGGCGATGACGAAACTTGTTTGTATGTATCTGTCGATAATGAGCGTTGGGCCGCTGGTGTGCCTGCTGGACGCCTTCAAGGCTGGGAACGAGAGCTTCACCCGGAATATCCCACCACAAAAACCTATAAGGCGCTTTTTCATGCCGCCTTGTTAATGGCTGAAACAGAATCCATCGATTTGGTTGTTACTGGATTACCGGTTTCCCAGTTTCATGAACCACAACGTAAGTCTGACCTTGTGCAGCGTTTAAAAGGTGTCCATCAAGTGACGCCTAAGCGCAGCATCACTGTTCATGACGTCAAAGTGCTGCCGCAGCCTGCCGGTGCCTATATGGATCTGGTTCAAACAGGTGGTGATTTGGGCTTGATTGAAGAAGGTCGCGTCGTCGTCATAGATCCAGGCTTCTTTTCTGTTGACTGGGTTGCCCTTGAGGCCGGAGAAATTCGCTACAGCTCATCAGGAACCAGTCTTCAGGCAATGTCCGTGCTACTTGAAACGATTGATAAGCTGATTTCGGAAGATCATGGTGCCAAAGTGGGTATGGATCGACTTGAAAAAGCCATGAGAACCGGCGACTTGCAGGTGCTGCTATTTGGAGAAAAAGTCGATATTTCACCTTATCTGAATGCTGCCATGAAAAAGGTAGCGCCTGTTGCTCTAACAGCCATGCGCCAATCCATGCGTGACGAAAGCATCAATGCGGACTTGGTTTTGATCGCCGGAGGGGGAGCCTTGGCTTATAAGGAAGCGGCCAAAGAGATTTTTTCACGAAGCAAGATCATCGTGCCGGAACAGTCTGTTTTGGCGAACGTCCGAGGCTTCTGGTTTTATGGAGCCTGATCATGAGAGTTGTCGTCAACATTCCCCCAGGGAGCCACCCTGAACTGCTCAAAGAATTAGAAAAGACGCCGCCACGGGAACGCGCTGAGCGTCTGCGGATGCTGGCCACCTTTGGGTTAATTCACATGAGCCAACCCAATCTATCCACGACATCTGTACCGGTGGATGGCCTTGCACCAGATGGTGAAGTGACTTTTATGAGTACAGCGCCAGAACCCAAAGCAGAATCACGTAAACAATCATTAAAATCAAAACTAGGGCTGGGCTTATAACATGGCGTTATCAGTTAGCTGGCTCGATGCCAGGTTAAATAAAGAAGCAAAAGAAACCGTAGTAAAAGCCGACCGAGATGGGCTAAGTGCTCGGGTATCGCCCAAGGGCAAAATTGTTTTTCAGTTTCGTTATCGGTTCGATGGCAAGCAACAGCGGGTAGACATAGGTACTTACCCACTTATGAAGCTTGCTGAAGCCAGGAATGAGCTGGATAGATTAAGGGCGGTACTCGACCAGGGCAGAAACCCCAAGCTCTACCTTCAGCAGGAGCGGGCCAAGTATTCTGCCAATCAAAGTTTCGAATCGATTTTTCGAGACTGGATAGACTCTGCCGGTAAGCAAGGGCTAAAGGAGAAAACGTGGCACTACCAAAAACGCAGCAGTGAAATATATTTGCTGCCCCGACTTGGCAAGTACCCATTAACTGACATCAATGAATTGTCCTTACGAAACTGTCTTCGTGAGGTTTCGGAGTCGTCCCCTTCAAACACAGAACGTCTGGTGTCTGTGTTGCACAAGTTTTATGACTGGCTAATTGATGAACAAATTTTGGAAATTAACGCTGCCGCTGGGATCACAGCAAAAAAGGTTGGCGGTAAGAAAGGTAAACGAACTCGGGTGCTAAACGATAACGAGATCAGGATACTTTGGCGCTATTTGCACGAGTCAAAAATCACTGAGAAGAACCGCATCTACATAAAATTGCTTCTGCTATTGGGCGGTCGCAAGGGCGAACTCATTCAAGCTGAAAAGCATCACTTTGACTTGCAATCTGCAATGTGGACAGTGCCCATAGAGATCCGCAAACAAGGTGAGAAAATTGGAGCGCCGATCATGCGGCCACTAATTAAACCGGCTATCGAGCTGATTGAACTGGCGATGCAGATGAGCAAATCAACTTACTTGTTTCCCGCGAACGGACAAGAAGAGCTTGCCACAAATGGCTTTGATACCACTATTCCTAACAATGTGAAAATTTGGGCTCGCAGGTCGCTTAGTGTCGAGATGGAACATTGGTCTATGCATGATCTTCGCAGAACGATGCGAACGCGAATGTCTGCCATTACGACGCAAGAAGTTGCCGAGTTGATGATTGGCCACAGCAAAAAAGGGTTGGATGCTATCTACAACCAATATCAGTACCTGGATGAAATGCGTCATGCTTACGACGTTTGGTATCAACAACTAGAAACCATCATTGAGCCGACAGGTTTTCCATTCAACTGGCGTTTCAGACAATAAAAGAAAGAGGCTCAGTCCTCTTTCTTCTCATACTCTTCCAAGTCTTCAATGTGCCACAGCTTGTTTCGTGTATTTCGATTGATACGAGGTTGCGGCAAGCTGCCATCTTTTGTTCTTCGCCAGAGCGTCGTATAGCTAATGTGGTAACGAGCCATAACTTCGTAAGACGTGAGAAAAGGGGTTACTTGGTGCGCTACTGCTGTCATCTGCATTCTCCTGAAAATCAATGTAAAGCTATCATCGCCTGATTCATCACTTGTTGATGGTCAGAAAGATGCATGATTTGTTCAGAAGATCAGGTCCATACAAATGAACTTTTAGGACAGCAGAAAAAAAACCGGTAACCAACTCAACCGGCAAACAATTAGAGATAATCGCGAACGTCTTACCATCATTTCTCGATTTTTGGCATAAAAAATATAGGCAAGTTTTGGCCAGAACCCAGTAACCACAAGGCCTACAGCTAGGTTTGTGTCATGGAATTTGGCTAAAAACGGTAAATATGGTGATTTGTACTCAAGTTTGTACACACTTTCCGAGGTTACGCTTGAACATCATTGAAAAGCAAAGAAACGAGAAAAAGACAAAAAGCCTTTAAATTCAGTACGTAGAGATGTGATTGTGGTGTGCAATGAAAGGTGATTTTAAGCGTTGAAAGGCTGGGCGGCATCAGGGTGCGATATGATTGCGAACGTACGTCGCTTTTTAATCTCTTCTAGAAGCTTCTTATCTGACATCAATACTTATCTTCGTTATCTATTATCCCTGTAAATCAATTACTTACAGGCGCGTTTCATAACGGATAAGCAGTGCTTTTCCGCGCAAATTCAGTATTGCGGTAAAACGCTTGATACGGCTTGGTAATTAATTGCGCGGATTTTAGCATTTTACTGCACGTAACAGTAGAGCGAAATTACATACTCCCTACCGCTTAATTTGCTATGCGACCACTCACTGCTTTTTTTCATGCATACACACTTTCACATCGTTAACCTATTTCAAACATTGTTGTACACACCGTTTACAACACAAGTGACAGACCCTTTTTATAAACCCTATTTATAAAAGTAAGGACAACGCCCTGTGATATTGTTTCTAACTTGCGTAGCCGCGCTTATTGCTGGCTACTTTATATATGGCGCCTTTGTTGAGAAGGTATTTGGCGTCACACCAGCACGCCCCACTCCTGCACATAGCCAAAAAGACGGCGTAGACTTTGTTCCCATGTCTACACCGAAGGTGTATCTCGTTCAGCTTCTGAACATTGCTGGCGTAGGCCCTATATTTGGTCCTATTATGGGTGCACTGTATGGCCCAGCTGCCATGCTTTGGATTGTATTAGGGTGCATTTTTGCCGGCGCTGTTCGCGACTATTTCTCAGGCATGCTGTCAGTTCGCAACAATGGCGAATCTGTGCCTAGCTTATCTGGCCGTTATTTGGGCCGAGGCGCTAAGCACTTTATGAACTTGTTCGCTATTGTGCTGCTTCTACTGGTAGGTGTAGTTTTTGTCTCAGCGCCCGCAGGCATGATCACAAATCTCGTTAATGATCAGACATCATGGCATGTTGAAGTTGGCACTATGGTCGCCATTATTTTTGCCTACTATATTTTGGCTACCATTGTTCCCGTAGATAAAATTATTGGTCGTTTTTATCCGTTTTTCGGAGCCCTTCTTATTTTCATGTCGGTGGGATTATTAGCCGCGGCCAGCTATTCTGACCAGCACTCGATACTTAGCCAATTCACGGCAAGTGATATGCTGACGAATTTAAATCCTAACGATATGCCTCTTTGGCCAGCGCTCTTTATCACTATCGCTTGTGGCGCTATCTCTGGATTTCATGCCACCCAGTCCCCGCTTATGGCTCGCTGTATGGAGAACGAGAAGAACGGACGTTTTGTGTTTTTTGGTGCAATGATAGGTGAAGGTGTGATTGCCCTTATCTGGTGTGCCATTGCCCTTTCTTACTTCGACAATTTAGAAGGACTATCGGCAGCTATTACCAATGGTGGCCCTGGAAACGTTGTCTATGCCTCATCATTCGGTCTTTTAGGTGTTGTTGGTGGCGTACTGGCTTTTCTTGGCGTGGTTATTCTTCCTATTACGTCTGGCGACACCGCATTTCGCTCAAGTCGTCTTATCATGGCCGAGTACTTTAACGTTGAACAAAAAGGTATACGTAACCGCTTGTTCATGGCCGCCCCATTGTTTGTGCTTGGCGGTATTCTTACCCAAGTCGATTTCGGCGTTATTTGGCGCTACTTCGGATTTGCCAACCAAGCAACAGCCGTCATGATGCTGTGGACCGCATCTGCATACTTACTAAGACATAATAAACTGCACTGGATAACTACGGTACCAGCAATATTTATGACGGCCGTTTGCGTTACCTTTATTCTAAACAACGACACCTTGGGTTTCGGTATGGCGATGAATGTATCGACAACCATCGGGCTTATCGCATCGCTAATAACCACGGTTTACGTCATTCGAATTTCCAAGGGGAAAGGTGAAGCGCCGCTTGCGCCATCATCTGTGAATGTTGAAAAGCCCTCCCAACCGGTAGACGCGTAACTACCTACACTAAACACGTGTAATATGATGAGCCGCCCTTTATATAGGGCGGCTATTTATTTTGTACTTTTGACATGGGTTATAATGAGGCTCATTTTTAATCGGCGGTAATATTGGCAAGCATGGAACTCATACTTTCGCTACTTCAACAAATGTGTGTGTATCTTGTGCTCGCATATATGCTGAGTAAAACACCGCTTTTTCTTCCTATTCTCAGCATTTCTTCTCATCGCAAACACCGCTACTTGGTGTATGTAGTTTTTTCTTCCTTTTGTATTCTGGGCACGTATTTTGGTCTGCAAATAGACGACGCCATTGCCAATACCAGAGCCATTGGGGCAGTTATAGGAGGATTACTAGGCGGTCCAGTAGTTGGGTTTGCCGTAGGATTGACCGGCGGCCTCCATCGTTATTCATTGGGTGGTTTTACTGATGTTGCCTGCGCTATTTCCACCACGCTTGAAGGTCTTATCGGCGGCCTCATGCACGTTTACTATGTTCGCCAGAACAAAAGTCTAGATCTTTTCAACCCATGGAAAGTTGGTGTCATTACCTTCATAGCAGAGTTGTTTCAGATGGCTATCCTGCTTACCGTTGCTGAGCCTTTTGAAAAATCTTACGCACTGGTCAGCGCTATAGCCGCACCTATGGTTATTGCAAATTCTGTGGGGGCCGCACTTTTTATCAGTATCTTATCTGACAAAAAAACGATATTTGAAAAGTACTCTGCCACTTTTTCACGACGTGCACTATCCATAGCAGATCGCTCAGTGGGCGTGCTCACATCTGGATTCACCCCAGTTAATGCAGAAAAAGTAGCACGCATTATCTATGAAGAAACGAATGTGGGTGCGGTAGCGATTACTGATAAAGAAAAGATTCTGGCGTTTATCGGAACGGGTGCCGATCATCACCTGCCAAACACCCCCATATCGTCATCAAGTACGATGGAGTCACTGAACAATAACAAAATAGTCCATTTAGATGGCGCTGAGCGCCCATATCAGTGCACATTAAACAAAAATTGTCCGCTGGGTTCAGTATTGATTATTCCACTTCACTCTGGCTCTGAGGTGGTGGGTACCATTAAGCTTTACGAACCCAAACGGAAGTTTATGTCGACGGTTACCCTGTCAATGGCAGAAGGCATCGCTCAATTACTGTCTAGTCAGATTGTTTACGGCGCGTATCAGCAGCAAAAAGATCTGCTCTCACAGTCTGAAATCAAGCTGCTGCATGCACAGGTCAACCCTCATTTCCTATTTAACGCGCTCAATACGATTAGCGCTATTATTCGTCGCGATCCCAAAAGGGCCAGAGAGCTCGTGCTAAGCTTGTCACGCTTTTTTAGAATAAACTTAAAGCAAAACACCGCGGTGGTGACACTAAAAGAAGAGATTGACCACGTTAATGCTTATCTGGCAATCGAGAAGGCGCGTTTTGCCGAACGCCTGCAGGTTGCCATCAAATGTGACGATGCTGCCATGTCAGCGCTTCTACCAAGTTTTACGTTACAGCCTCTGGTAGAGAACGCGGTTAAACACGGTATCGCCCAACGAATAGAGGGTGGGCATTTAACTTTGAATGTACGATGTACAACAGATAACCACATTCACATTCTCGTTGAAGATAATGCTGGCTTGTACAAACCCAAAAAAGAGCAACACGCAGGTTTAGGGATGGATATTGTAGATAAACGACTTATTCATCAGTTTGGTCAACAAGCAGGCCTGGTGATCGAATGTCGAACTAACCAGTTCACTCGGATGTCCTTTTCCATTCCACACACTCATTACCATTCTCATCAGGGCTAACAATGACTAAGAACTCAGCATTTCGCGCGCTTGTTATTGACGACGAACCGCTCGCCAGGGAGGAGCTTTGCCAGTTACTCAACGAAACCAATGAAGTACATGTCTTAGGGGAAGCCGCGAACGCAATAGAGGGGTTGGCATTAATTAAACAACACCGTCCGGATGTTATATTTCTTGATATAGAAATGCCCCAGCTCTCTGGCCTCGATATGCTGGCTATGCTTGATTTAGACACCATGCCTTATGTTGTGCTGGTCACCGCATTTGAACAGTATGCCCTTCAGGCATTTGAAGATAACGCGTTTGATTACTTGCTCAAACCTGTGGAACCAGAGCGGCTTGATAAAACACTTGCCAGGCTTAAAAAGAGAACTCAGCCCCAAACTGACATTGACGCCATTGCCTCCCCCACATTAGTACATATTCCTTGCGTAGGTCATCAGCGCATATTACTGCTACCCGAATCTGATATTCAGTTTGCTTATAGCGATGTGGCGGGCGTACATGTTATATCGCTAGAACAACAAGCAGACACGCAGCTCACATTGAAAATCTTAGAAGAGAGAACCGCGCTCGTTCGGTGTCACCGGCAATACTTGGTGAGGTTATCATGCGTTGCGGAAATTAAACTCTTGGATAATGGCCTTGCTACGCTTCTAATGAAGACGGGAGATTCAGTTCCCGTGAGCCGTCGATATCTCAAAAAGCTAAAGTCGTTATTAACGCTTTAGTCACACCACAAAGGCTGTATTAACTTAAAAAGGACTGAGAGAGTATGCCTGATTTTCAGGCACCGTAAGACAAATAGCCCCATTTTCCTGCTCGATGGAGAGCCTTCACCCGTTCAATTCACGCTCAACTTACAAAATCTCTTTCTCATCTCAATGGCATTTACTTAGCATGCTAAACAAATAAAATAGTTAGCATGCTAAATAAATCAACGGTTTTTACATGTCATTTTCAGAACCTATGCCACTTCAACTTATTGCGCTTTTTGCCCGCACTGCGCAAAAGTGCAGAAGAACTGTCACTGAATCGGTAGCTCATCTCGACCTTACAGAGTCTAGATGGCGCGTAATGATTCACATGTCATTACTTGGTGAGGGCTGTACGCAACAGATGGTGGCTGAAAGCTTGGAAATAGAAATGCCTAGCTTAACTCGCACAATTAAACAGCTCGAAACTACCGGGTTAATCAAACGCGTTACCGATACTAACGACAAACGAAGTCGCTTACTTTACTTCACAGATATGGGCAAAGGTCGAATGAATGATATCGAAAGTACATTGATGGCGCTGCGAGATGAAGTGTACGCAGGAGTATCTGAAGAAGAGTTACGCATTATGGCTATATGTGTTCAAAAAATTGAAGTTAATGCCGCAAAATTATTGGAGTCACTTAAGTGAGTCAACGAACCCCAGATCAGGAATTTGCTAGGTATATAAAGCTGGCTTTAGTCGCTTTTGCCATCTGCTTTATCTACTTTATTATTGCAGATATACGCATGCCAATGACACCACAGGCGAGAGTCTATCATCAGGTCACGCAAATCTCTCCTCAGATAAATGGGCCGATAAACGAGGTGCTTGTCAAAAATAACCAAACCGTCAAGGAAGGGCAGGTTTTATTTGTTATAGATGAGACACCTTACCTAATTGCCCTTGAAAAGGCGCAAATTGATTTGGCAAATGTGGAGTTAGAGAATGCTCAGATAGATGCGAAAGCTGAAGCGATTAGAGCCAAAATAGAGGCTGCATCGGCGGTTTACGACGAACGCAACAGTGAATTTCAACGACTCAATTCCTTAGTTCAAACTAGAGCGGTATCTCAACAAAACGTGGACAAAGCGTACGCGCAACTTAAAAGCGCTGAAGCTGAAATTAGTGCGCTTGAAGCTGATCTAAACCAGCAAGTTGTTGCAAGAGGTAAGCAAGGTGACAAAAACCTAAAATATCTAGAAGCGGTAAATGCGGTTAAACGGGCAGAGTTGAACTTAGCCTATACCAAAATTAAAGCACCGCATGACGGCATAATGGCAAACATGCAGGTAACTCAAGGCACTTATGCTAAACAAAGTACGCCCCTTGCCTCAGTTGTCGATAACACGCTAGATGTGGTTGCAGATTTTCGAGAGAAATCACTCGCCAATGTAAAAGAAGGCATTCGCGCTAACGTCGTTTTTGATGCACTACCGGGTAAAGTATTTGAAGCTAAAGTGGAAGAATTTGAAGCTGGTGTAAGCGACGGCCAACTTGCCGCCAACGGCACCCTTGCAAGCGTTGAAAAGTCGAATCGATGGGTACGAGATGCACAACGCCAACGTGTCCACATTAAGCTTGAAGAACAAGAAATATCGTTAAGCCACCTCACCAGTGGCGCTCGCGCTACCGTGCAGATAGTTCCAGACAACCCTATTGAAAGTGTGGCAGCGAACATTCAAATTCACTTTATAAGCCTGCTGCACTTCATTTATTAGACTTAAATTATGGATTCACAGCTAAGTAAAAATGATGTCCAGCAGATGCTTAGGATCGCCTCCGGCGCCACGTTGGGCTTTGCTATATCGAAAGCGCTGGATTGGCCTAATCCGATATTTTTTACCTTGTACCCTATTTTGTTGCTTGGACTGGTAGCCGTTTTAAATGGTCACATTATTCGACAATTTCTTGCCGCAACTATCTTTCCGGCGGCGGCTGTTTTAGTGGTATACGGCTTGTTCGGAAGCCACCCATTGCTGATCGCGCCGCTAATCGCCATCACTTTCGCTTTTCTGTTTTGGCAAATGAGTAAAGGTACGCTGTATTTATTCGGTGCGTTTTCCCTTGTAGGACTTTCGCTGCAGCTACACTTTGCCAGCTACAGCAGCGATGGAATAGATATCTACGCATTAGTGATATCAAACATCGGTGCAATTCTGTTGGCATTGATAATTGCATTCGCTTTGCATATTGTTTTTCCCGATGAGGAGCCGCGCACGCCTTTACCCAAAGCGGCAAAAGATAAAGCAAGTATTCGCCACGAAGTCATATTATGCACCACTGTCGCCACGCTATCGTTTGCTGTATTTCAAACCTTCGACTTAGTAGATTCGATATCAGCACAAGCAGCAAGTGTATTGATTCTTTTTCCACTGTGTTGGAAAGGAGCCACATTGAGTGGCTGGCAGCGAGCGCTGGGCACGCTAATTGGATGTAATCTTGCCCTGCTCGCCCAGCTCATTTTGCTCAACTACAGTGACACGTTGTTTTTCGCAAGTTTCAGCTTATGGATATTGGTATTTTTCATCAGCCGCCAGCATGTGCTTAGCGGTGGTGGTGCTGGCACGGGCTTTGGCGTACTTACCACATTTGGCATTTTGTACGGCCAGTCACTCTCTCCACAACAGGATATTATTTATAGTGCGCTGTATCGCTTTTCATCGGTAGTCGTAGCTATTGCACTTAGCCTGTGCGTTATTTATGTCGTACACAGTCTACTTAACAAATTCCAGCCTACACGACACCACACGTTTACTTAAAAGACCTGTAGTTATAACGCTTACTGGTTAAAATTTGTGGACGAAAAGTTGATTTGCTACTTCTAGGGCCTGTTGACCTTGAAATGTACTGCCCCAATAAAAAATGCTTCGACGATATCGTCGAAGCATTTAGGCGAGCAGAGGAAGCCCTTTAGATCGCTAAGGATAGAGAAGGACCTTAATCATTCCGGCTTTATGAAACCGCAACCACTGCCTTTCGCTTGTCTTCTTTTGAAAATTGCAGCGCGTTGTTCAAATTATCGAATTCAAACACGTTAGGTATTTCGACAACCAACGTTTGCGCAGCAACTTGCTCAAGTAGAGCCTCACCGTCTTTCACCAAACGCTGCCACTGTGACAAATCGCCATAATCATGCAGCGCACCTAGCGCTATCTCATGATAAGAGATAGTACGCGTGAAAGGCGCATCAACAGGCACTTCAATACGACCTAGAATACTCACTACGTGACCATTAGCTTCAAGAAGCGGTACAAGTGACGCCGCATAGTCTGGACCATTTGCATCAAAAAGCGCGTAAAAGGTTTGCCCTTCAGGCTTACCGCGATGGATGGCTTTTACGCCCATCTCCGCAGCTTGCTCTTGCGAAAAGCTCCCTGAGATAACATGTACATTAAAACCGGCCTGAGAAAGCATTTGCGCCAGCAATTTGTTAACGGCGCCCATACCGCTGACTAACACGTCAGCCCCCTTTCGGACCGGCACTTTACTAAACGCTTGCCAGGCAGTAAGCATTGGACATGGCAACGCAGCAGCTAGTGCAAAATCAACGCTTTCCGGCACGACCATTACACGGCTAGCATACACTTCACTATGATCGGCAAAGCTTCCGTTTTCACCTAGGCTATGATGGTAAGCCACACGCTTACCCAATAGACTGTTATCGACGCCCTCACCTACAGCGACAACAACACCCGCACCGTCCACACCGGGAATATGCCCTTTTTCCCAGTCGCGCGGGTTATCATCGATAAACTTCCAGTCAACTGGGTTAATGCCAATAGCATAGTTGCGCACGACAATACGCCCTGCCTTCGGCTCAGAAAACTCGCGTACCTGCTTTACCAGCGATGCGCCAGCTTGTTCAAATTGCCAAACGTTAGCTTGCATAAAAGCTCCTTAACACAGTGATTTTTCCGATTAGTCCCACGCAGGTGAAAAATCTGGGTTAGCTTGACGGTCGCCACAATCTAGCGCGTCAATCTTTGCGATATCGTCAGCGCCTAATGTAAGTTCAAGCGCTTTGAAATTGGTTTCCAGATTCTTGCGTTTAGTCGACGATGGAATAGTGACTAAACCATGGGCCAGCTCCCAGGCTACCACTACCTCAGCAGTGCTCACACCATGCTTATCTGCAATTGCGATGATGGTCTCGTCCTTTAGCACTTTACCAACAGCAAACGGCATATATCCTGTTACTGTGATACCGTGTTTCTCACACGCTGCACGCACTTTTTCATTAGTAAGATAAGGGTGTACCTCTACCTGATTCGTGGAAATAACGCCCTCGCCCAAGATACTCACCGCTTCTTCAATTTGTGCCACGGTAAAGTTAGAAATACCAACTTCTTTTGTGAGTCCCAGTTCCTTAACGCGCAGCAATTCACCTAGGTACTCTTCCATGCTTTCGCCGTTTTCCGGTGACGGCCAATGAATAAGTAGCAGGTCAACGTACGACAGTTGAAGCTTTTCCAAACTCTCTTTTACGCTATCCACAAAGCTTGCTTTATTCAGCTTGTCATTCCACACCTTGGTGGTGACATAAAGGTCTTCACGTGCAACAAGATTGTTTGCAATAGCGTCTTTAATAGCGCGACCTACCGCTTCTTCATTGCCGTAAATTTGCGCCGTATCAATGTGACGGAAACCCACTTCAAGTGCCATTGTCACGCTGTTATAGGCTTCATCGTCTTTTAAGCGAAACGTGCCTACACCTAGCGAAGGAATTTTAGATTGTGACTGATTTACATTCGGCATGATGCCTCCTTGTTGGTTCCGTTATTTATGAAAGTGAGGTAATACGTTGTCAGCAATACGCTGCATCGCGCCTTCTACTGGTTGCGTATTACGTCTGAAGTGCAGGCCAATATGATCAACCCCCGCGTCTTTCATTGCATTGAGTTCTTTGATAAGCCCATTTACACCAGTTTCAACCCCGAATCGGTGGCGTTTTATGGGCGCTTCATCGTCTTCAACCAAATTAAGATGAATAAAGCTAACGTACGGCTTGTTGCCCGCGACATTTCGCCATAGTTCTACGCGCTTTACATGCTCGTTCGGTGTACCTGGATACGCCAGCCAACCGTCCATATTTTCTCCAACCCACTGAGGGCTTTGCTGAGCGAGCCCTGCAACGTACAAAGGCGGCGTGGTTGAGCGCGGTAACAGCGACATGCCAGGCTTAAGGGAATTCTCACCGTGCTTTACAATTTCCAGTGACTGCCTGAAGTGCTCGCCGCGACTGTCAAAATCGACATCGAACAACGGATACTCAACCGGTCTATCCCCACTGGCTACGCCGAGTATAAGGCGGTCGTTACTTAGCTGCTGCACCGTTGCTGCCGCCTTTTTGACAAGCCATGGCTGCCTAAGAGGTAAAACAACGGCAGCTGTGCCTAATAGAATATTGTCTGTGATACCTGCTAATTAGCCCAAGTAAGTGAAGGTTTCGAAAACCTGAGCCGCATCACCAAAGCTAGGGTCATAAACTGGCACATCTCGTACCCACGCTGCTTTAAACCCTAGTTTTTCGGCTAGTTGAATACGGCTGTGATGCTCGGTCATATCAGGTACGCCGAATGGCGTACCTTTTGTGGCGTCGAAATGCGCCCAGTCGTTATCTAGCGGAAGCTCTACACCTACTGAGAACGTGTGTTGTGCAAGCTTATCAAAGGTATTTGTCGTCATTATGACCTCCCTACACGCTCGTTGTGTTATTCGCCGTATTCGCAGTACTGAGTGCGCGCTTGTCTAAGTAGCCGCTATAGCGCGTGACAAGTAACGCTGCAACAGAAATAATTGCGCCAATCCATGCGGTATCAGATAACTGCATACCGTCGACGATTGCACCGCCTAGAATTGAACCCACTGCTATGCCAATGTTAAATGCCGCGATATTTAAACCTGAAGCGACATCAACAGCATTAGGAGTAAACTTCTCTGCTAATTGAACAACGTACACCTGAAGTCCTGGAACATTGCCAAAGGCAAAGGCGCCCCACACTAAAACGGTGATCACTGCGGCAACTTTACTGCCCATGGTAAACGTCAGGGCAAACAAGATGACCGCAAGGGCTGAAAAGATGATAGTTAACGCGCGGATTGGGCCTTTTTTGTCAGCAAGCTTGCCGCCATAAATATTGCCTACCGCGACAGACACACCGTAAACCAGCATAATTAAGCTGATAGCTGAGGGCGCAAACCCAGCCTCTTCCTGCAATATAGGAGCGAGATAGGTGAATGCCGTAAATGTGCCGCCATAGCCCAATATCGTCATTAGATACACTAATACCAGACGAGGCTGAACCAACACCTTCATTTGTTCACTCAAGGTGGCCGGTTTACTTTGTTTAAGATTGTTCGGTACCAGCAACGCACTGCCAATTAACGCAAGCGTGCCAAGCGCAGACACCACAAGGAAGGTTGCTCTCCAACCGAAGTTTTGACCAATCCAGGTACCCAAAGGTACGCCAGTAACCAAGGCTACGGTTAAGCCCGTAAACATAATGGCAATAGCGCTGGCTTCTTTTCCTTTCGCCACTAGCCCTGTAGCAATAGTTGACCCTATGGAAAAGAACACACCGTGCGCTAAGCCTGTCAAAATGCGAGCTAAAATTAAGCTCTCGTAGCTAGGCGCTTGCCAAGCGAGAATATTACCAGCCACAAATAGCGCCATTAAGCTAAGCAGAACATGCTTTCTATTCCACTTTCCCGTAAGGGCGGTAAGAACCGGTGCGCCAACGGCAACACCAACGGCGTACAAGCTTACAAGTAAGCCTGCGCTCGGTAACGTAACGCTAAGATCAGTAGCAATGGTGGGGACAAGCCCCACTATCACGAACTCTGTTGTGCCAATAGCAAACGCACTTAACGTTAACGCAAATAATGCAATAGGCATTTCAATTATCCTCAAAAAGTAATTAACGAGATGGCTTGATTAACAACGCCACCATTGGCTTCTAGAACGAACAACTACACCGTTTTTTGAAAGCCATTAATAAAGTGCGTACAGTTTGACGATAAATTTATTTGCAAAAAACAGCACTAATGACAAAATACTTTTGCGATATTTGAAAATATAAGGTGTGCGATGCCAGTCTCATCAAAAACTGAAGATTTAGAAGCGTTCCTAACCGTTGTGGATACAGGTAGTTTTTCCAGTGCTGCCAATCTACTCAATCAGCAGGTTGCAAAAGTTAGTAGAGCAGTTACTCGTCTTGAAGATGGCTTAGATGTAACTCTATTGAATCGCACTACCAGAAGGCTGGAATTAACAGAAGAAGGTGAGCTTTTCCTGCAATATGCCAGAGACGGGCTAAATATATTAGAAAAAGGTGAAGAGGCATTACGGCTATTAAAGCGCGCTCCTTCTGGAAAACTTCGGGTTGATGCTGCGAGCCCCTTTGTGTTCCACCAGCTAGCGCCGTTAGTGGGTGAATTTCGAGAAGCATTTCCTGACATAACACTCGATATCACTAGTCACGACAGCATTATCGACCTGTTGGAACATAAAACCGATATCGCAATACGTATTGGTGATTTAAGCGACTCTAACTTACATGCCAGACGTTTAGGAAAAAGTAAGCTGCATATTGTGGCAAGCCCACAGTATCTTGAAAAATATCCCATATCTGATGGTGAGGATGGAATTAGCACGCTAAACAAACACAAACTGATTGGCTTTAGCGACTCACCAAGTCTAAATAAATGGCCGCTCAAGCAAGATATTAGCTTGCAGTACAGTCTTCGTGCGTCAAGCGGCGAAACTATTCGCCAGCTGTGCTTGGCAGGTCAAGGTATCGCGTTACTTTCTCACTTTATGGTACACAAAGATATCAGTGCAGGCTCGCTGGTAGCGCTATTTCGCGACGATATCGTCAGTCCAAACCGCAGAGAGTCGGTACAAGCGGTATACTATAAAAATAGTGCAGTATCGTCTCGTATCTCTGCGTTTTTAGATTTTATACAGCCTCGACTAACCCTTTAACTTACCTTTATTTCGCGTGGCCTTTACCTAATATTTTTTTAAGTGTGCTTTGGGGGAGGCCATTTACTATTAGCGCGGCTATCATCAATATTGCGCCGGCCATAACCATAGGCAGTAGCGTTTCTTTAAGCAATATCACAGAGCTTACATAGCCCACTATCGGCGTAAGTGTACTAATAAGTACGATTTTATCTGGTGGCAATTTAGGCCCCGCCGCTACCATGAGGCCAAAACCGAGACCCGTTGCCACTGGCCCAATGTACGCCAATAGTAACCAATCGCTTATATCGTAAGCCCCAAAATTAGGTGTTGGTTCAACTATCAGTGCAATAGCAAGCATGGCGAAACCTGCGATGGTAAACTGCCAGAAGACAGCTTCAATGACGCTTCCCTTCCACTTATGAAAAGACACTCTTCGAATAGCGACCGCCCACAATGCAGATGCCAGCAACATACCAAAGAGCGGTAGCCATGCGCCCGGTTGTCCCGAAGCAAATAAAATCATTGCACAGCCAATGGTAGATATACCGGTTAGAATTAATCGCTTAGAAGGCGGACGTTGCCGATACCATAGAGTGTCGATAAGCAGCATCCAAAGCGGTGTAGTGTAAATAAGAATACTGGCCGTGCCGGCAGGGATATATTGCAGCGACACCGTAATAAGCCCCATTGATAGGATAAACTGGAAAAAGGCAACGACAAACACCACCGAGCGATCTTTACGATTGAGCACCGGTAAACGTTTTTTGGTGATAAGTACAAACAGCGCGAGTACGGGAAGGCTTAACAAGAAGCGCAAGCACACCATCCATACAGGCCCTACAATCTCAAGCCCTAATTTCATGCCTGGCCAGTTAAGTCCTAAACACAACACCGCAACCAAAAGCATTTTAATGCCTTTTGATTGCTCTTTTTCCGCCACCGATGATGAAGACATGCGTTTTAAAAAATCCAATTACACGAACTGCGTTAAGAGAAGTTTCTACCGCCTGGTAAGCTGAATGTAGGCGGAGAATTTTGAGGGCGCAAATATAAGTGAATTAGCAAGGGATTAAAACCTTCCTGACCGTGCAAAGACGCCAATTTATCGACCAAATGGTCAACTTTTTAAAACCTTGTGGAAACTTTGCTATACGGGTGGTTAATCACTGATAAACACTATGACCTACAGGTACAATGCAACAGACAGCAGCTTCCGCTCCCCTTTTTCTATTTTGCTAACGCTGTGCATGTACTTATCTGGCCGAAAAAAGTAAATGCGGTTAAAGAGATTAAAGATGACTTTCTCTGCCCAAAATTGACCGCCGCGCTTCGGCTTTTTTAGTACTACATTAAATTTAAAGTAACGCCCGCTGCCCATAGGGTCATTATGTTCTAACACGCTATGACCCTCTTTGTAGGTAACCACATTTATGGCAAATCGTTTTGATGAGATTAAAGCCTTGTTGAGCACTTTAGCCATGCTATTTATACCTTGATTGATGGGGACGTGTTCTAATTTAAACACGCACGGCTATGGTCTGGAAGCGTATGCTGAGTTCAGATAATGCTTTGATATACGCGAAACGTATATGCCTAGGAATACAAAAACTAGGCTAAGGTGGGATTTGTCCACTTCATGATTTTAGCGTTTTCTTTTTGTGCGCTGTTTCCATTACTCTTGTCATGCCCGCCATCATTATTTTTTACGGTGTAATAATTTTTGCGGGTTTCTATATGCTCGAACCCCGAGCTCTCATAAAGCGCAATAGCAGTATGGTTACTTTCACGCACTTCTAGCCACATTTCACGCATTGCATTTTTTACCGATGTCTCAATGACAAAATCAACTAAAGCGCGACCTACACCCTTGCCTCTTGCGCCACTGTCTACCGCAATATCCATCAGCGTAGCTTCATCAACGACCTCAAGCATGATGGCATAGCCAACAATCTTGTCGTTTTCAAAGGCAAACACCCCGTAATAGGGTTTCGTGAAACAGTCTGCGAAGGTACTTAGTTTCCAAGGCGACACTTGTGCCTCTTGATGGATAGCATGCGCAAGTTCAATGTGCTCGTTAAAGCCTTGTGGCGGTACGATTGTTAACTTCATCGACGCGACTACTGGCCGTTAGCTGAATGGTTTAATTCGCGTGCTGCGCTGATAAGCTGCGCCCACAGCTCCCGTTTTTGCACAGCTGTGAGTTTAAGCGGTGTGGCTGGCAATATAATGGCCGTTTCGGTTACCGATAGCGTACGGCCAATCATTATGGTGCTAGCCCACTGTGACGGTATACCCAACTGAACACAGGCTAGCTGTAAGTCCTTCAGCCATTGCTGTGATTTTGCTTTCTGTTCGGCACTTAACGGGATACCTTCAGGCGATACCGGCCCTTTTGCGCCAATAGACTTTGTTAAAGACTCTTGCGAGGCAACCGCATTGTCGTAAGACGGCGAAGTGTTGTGTGACTGTGAAGCACCTGTTTCGGTTTGCCCTACTTTCCCTTCATTGTGCGATGCGCCAAGCGTGGAAAGTTTTGCTGCCCCGCCGTCTTTAGGCTTAGCCTTATCTTTCGCGCTACTGCCAACATTTGCTCTCAACTGAGCAAGCCGTGATTGCTTTTCTTCTTGAGATATTGGCGTTGAAGGCGGCTTATTGGTTTGAGCGTTTTGGCTGTAGGGTAACTGTGTCGATGAACTATTTGTACTGCCGACGTTGCGTTGTGCTGCATTGGCGTTGTTTTGTTTCGCTTGGTCTTCCTGCTTTAGCTCAGTGTAGGCGTCTTTGGTGAGCCAAACAGGGATCCCCATTTCCTGTAAAACCGCCTGCTGATATGAAGTAAGAGACATTGCGTAAAAACACCTAACGTGAATAGTTCATTATATTTGTTTAGTTTACTAAAGTTGCAGGCTTGGTTGAATAACTATCGCGTTCTTTTGCTTGGATTGTACTTGCTCTTTAATGCTCAAGCGTTAATTCATAAGCGTTGATTCTTAAGTATTATTCGCGAATTTATAATGCCTAGCCCTTGGTATAAGAGGAAATAAAACAGCTGCAGCAAATTAAACACTAGCAACAGAAACCAATAGAATTTAAGAAGAATTTAACAAAGAAACGATTTAGGATTTGAACGTAAACGTTCATAAGAAGAGAAAGTGGCAGGGGTGGAGGGACTCGAACCCCCAACCATCGGTTTTGGAGACCGCTGTTCTACCAATTCGAACTACACCCCTAGCGCGCTGTGCATTATACGGATGACATTAAAAAGGTAAAGCCTTTTTATCACTACCATGCACTGCATGCTTAATTAACACGCAATGCGCTGTTTTTTCAATCGAATAACACCAAATAGGCTTTATCCATCACCTGTGTTTTGTCTTATTGCTCGCTTTTAAACCGACTTCTATGCAGCGTCACTTTTAAATGCGGAGCAGTTTATGCCAATTAGACCTTATTGGCGTTAAGCGCAGCAAACCACAGGTCATTAGTGATAGCGACAATCTCGGTGTGCAGATCAAATTTCGCTATCGCGTCGTGCTCATCGATATTCATTAGCTTGGCGTAATGCTTAACGAGCTCTCTACTTTCATTGATTTCAAGTTTATTGATAAGGCAGCAACTTGCTAAATCGAAGTAGCGGTTTCCCATGGCGGCATATTCCCAATCAATAATTTTGAGTGAGTTATCTGCGCTCAGTAATAAGTGATTAGTTAGCAAGTCATTATGACATAACACATAGTCGTCATCGTCTTGTTCACTTTTTATTACTTGTTTCCGCAATGATTGGGCTTTTAGATAAAGCTCACTGCTCATATCGAGCTGTGCAACATTAATATAATGCTGCCATCTTGATGCTAAATCTAATGGCCTAGCGGTAATGGGCAAAGAATGAATACGAGCGAGGGTGTTGGCCAGCTCAAGCATTGAAAGCGTCGCACTGTCACTGTGCTCTAGCCACTGCTCAACCCAGATGGTTTCATCATCGCTTAACCATATAGGTTGCGGCGCTACTCCTAACCTATAAAGCTGTTGCTGCAAAGCAAATTGGTGCGCACGATTAACCCCACTAAAGTCATCATCGCCCATCCATTTCACCGCTAAGTCGACAGGGTTATGATCCGACTTTGGTTGCCCACTACTTTGAAGGTTATTTGCAATCAAGGGTAACTGACTATCTGCGAGCTCTTGAACGCGGTAAACGTGATTTACCGCTCCAGCAGGGTGTGACGAAATTTTCGCACTGTCGCTAAGATTAAGCGCCTTTTGCAGCGTGGCGATGATATCCAACCTGTTCACCTTGTTTTTTATATTGTACTAGCCACTGGTAATACCCAAATACCGCAAAACCAACATAGCCTAAGAACAGGCAAGCAGATAATGCATAACCCACTTGCAGGTATAAATAGGCGGACGCTAAATTGATGAAAAACCAATAAACCCAGTTTTGCAGGATTTTATGCGCCACCATAAATGTTGTGACTACACTCAATAAATTAATGCTCGCATCTAATAGTAGGTACTCACTATTGAACTGTGAGCCTGCCACCTCAGACAGAACCCAAGCGAGCAATAACATACTCGGCACAATGAGCAAATGAGCCCAGAACGGCCAATGAAGCACTGGCTTAACATCGCCATCTTCCGCCCCTTTCGACCACTGATAATAACCGTATCCCGCCATTATCATATAAAAGAAGTTAAGCGCAGACTGAAATGGCAAAGTCACCTGCCAAAATAGCCAGGTGTAAATTGCGGTACTTACAAAGGCGCACAGCCAACACCAGCTGTTCTGTTTTGCGGCTAACAGCACATAGGCAATAGCGAGGACAACCGCTACCCACTCTAAAAGCGAAGTAGCGGCAATTTGTGAGGTAAACTCAGAAAAAAAGCTAGCCATTAAGATGATTTTCTAGATTGCATGGCATCGAAGTTTAAGAACTTGGCCACGAAAATAGCTTGCCCCACTTCTTCATGGGTTCTTTGCATCTCTTCACCAAGTACTTTCATAACCACGCCATAGTCACCTGTAACCTGCGTGCTGGTTGAGCTTGTTGAAACTGCAATATCACTATAGCTATTTAACCTATCAATGAAATCTTGAATAGGTGGAATGTATTCGTTAACCAATGGGTACAGCGACAGTTCAACCATAACTTGCATGTCTGTTTCCTTTTATTTTAAAACGCGTACTTAACAGTAACGCCAAACTGACGACCGTTACCTATTTGGTAATATGGCTCATCGAAGGCATACTCATCGCGAGGGTCGTTGCTGAAACCACCGAACCCACGGGTGTAGTACTCACGATCAAACGCATTTTGTACCCACAGTGATGTCTGCCAATCACCGTGTAATACCACAATCTCCGAATTAACCAGCGTAGTACTTGGCGAGGTTACATCATGGCCGTCAGAAAAACGGTATTCGCTTTTGTAATCTACATCTACACGCCAAAGCATGTTATCTGTAAGTGCGTACTCACTATATAGATTTGCGGTCCACTTAGGTGATTGAGCCTGTCTTTGCTCAGACACTTCAGTACCGTCTGCAAGCGTATACCCTTCAAAGGTAGCGCTTAGGTAACCAACACTTGCATCTAGCTGCCATGCATCACTAGCAATCCAGCTAAGCTCCAGCTCGGCTCCTTTGTTTGTACCTAAATCAGCATTATCAATAATATCTACGAACCCTGCCGTACCGTCATCACGAGTGATAACGTCAAAATCGCTCACCTGAGTATCTTTTCTATCCATATAGAAAATTGCAGCGCGAGCAATTAGGTCAGGCGTAAGTAATGGGCCCTTAACGCCTACTTCGTAGTTCCAGTTATATTCTTCGTCGAAGAATCGCTGATTGTCATTCACGCGGCTGTCGGGGTTAAAGCCTGCCCCTTTATATCCGCGTGAAATACTGCCGTAATAGAAGTGATCGCCCTGTGTATACTGAAGCGCGACTTTCCCGCCTACCATGGTGGTATCGAACGCGCGAGTAAGCTGGTTGTTATCAGCGTAATCAAAATCGTAGTTTTCGACTCTTAACCCTGCTACAAGTACTAAATTTTCGTTCAAACGACTTTCAGTCTGAGCATAGATAGCGGTCGTCGTAGGCGTGTATTCACTGGCAAAGTCACTATCCAAATACGTGTACTGACGCAGCAGCTTTTCTTCCGTGCTTTTATAAAATAGGCCTATTGTCCAGTCAGTCATACCATCAAAAAGTGCGGCACTGTCAGACGACACGAAACGCATCTCTCCGGTCTGAGTTTCTACATCGCGATAATAGGCGTCAAAAGACGTATAACCCCACGGGTGAAACCCTGTGAATGTCCAGTCTTCATCGTAGCCATAAGCAATATTGTGAGAAGCATGGGTGGCAATTAGAATAAAGTCGCCCGCTGCTGTATTGGTTGTAGAGCGCGCGCTAACAGCGTGGGTTTGGTGTTCGTCAAATCCTGGTTCATCAGACAGCGTTTTGTTGTCATTGTCTAGCGAGAATGCATCGTAACCGTTATCGATATCGTACCAGCGATAAGTAAGTGCAAGTGTGGTTCGCTCATCTACGCTGCCTTCAACGGCAAAGCGCAGTGCGGTTTCATCGATCTTCGCGGTATCGCTTCTATTTAAGAACGTATTTTCTACAAAGCCATCACTGCGATTATGAACCAGCGCAACACGATAGCCCCAATCCGTGTTGATATCATCACCAGTGGCGCCCTCAATACGGTAACTCTCTTTGTTACCAATGCGGGCTTCAACGTAGTCTGGGGCGTCGCTACCCACGTCATTACTGGAGAGTTTAACCGCTCCGGCCAATGCACCTGTGCCGTATAAGGTAGCCTGAGGTCCGCGATATACCTCTAGTTGTTTAGTATCAAAAATAAGACCTGCCGCAGCAAGGCCTGAAAAATCAAATTCATCGACGATAAAGCTTACCGAAGGATTGATAGGCTCGGCGAACTGACTACGCTCACCAATACCGCGAATTTGCACGAAGCGGCCGCGAGACGCACCAGCTGCAAAGTTTACGTTTGGAATACTGTTTAGCACACTGTCGATATGGCTCGGCTGCCTACTGCGAAGACGCTCTTGATCTAAAATGGTCGCGCTAGCACTTAACTGGTCGAGTGTAGTTTGACGAAAATCACCAGATACGACGACGCGCTCAATATCTGATGGCGTGCTATCTGAAGTGTTACTTACATTGGCTTGTTGCGCATAGGCCGCAACGGAACTAGCAAGCAGTGAAAGTGTGAAAAGTGTTTTATACATGGGATCTCTTATTCTTATTTAAGAAAAAAGATCCGGGTCTAACGGCAGGTGATAAGGCTATATTGTGAACCATCCCTACGCCGGTATTATCCGGATCAGGTTTAAGGGTTCCCACGAATGTGGATCTCAGACCGAAAACGGACACCCCTTGGTATAGTGTTGCGCTGCTAAAACTAGCAAACTCAACATCTGCGACGGAGTCTACCAGTTCGATACACGCCGTCAAGCAGATAAGACGTTAAGCTAACGTAAGGTTTTTATATATGATATAAGGCGTTGAAAGCTTGCGGCTATTCAGCGTCAATATTCATATTTAGGCGACGTACTTCATCGTCAGTTTGTGCTTTTAAAACTTCCAACGTTTTGCCGTGTGCCGTCGGTTGACGCGTATCAGGGTCAACTTTTACAAAAACGATATCGTCTGCAAAACAGATGGTTTTCTTGGTTGCTTTGTTGCGTACCAAGCAGCTTACGGTAATAGATGTGCGGCCCACAGCTTTAGTTTCTAGACCAAACTCTACGATATCACCCTGCATAGCCGGTGATTCAAAACTAATTTCACCAATATGCTTAGTTACCAAGCAATTAGTCTCTAACTGACAAATAGCCCAAATTGCAGCTTCTTCGTCTATCCATTCTAACGCGCGGCCACCGAACAAAGAATTAGCGTAATTAAGGTCGTTTGGCATAACTAGACGCCGAGAAAGAAAGCGCATTCGAATTCCTCATAATAAATCGCTACTATAGCGTTAGATTATACCGAAAAAACTGATTCATGGCGCTAACTCAATTACGCGAATGGCTATTAGCCCCCTACTTTGAAAATAGCAGCGAAAATGGCTGCAAAAAAAGTTCTCACGCTTCACACTTATCAAACGTGACTTGCCCGCTTCACCGGAGAATGCTTGTTGTATCTGGCAATGACGAATTTTGTGAAGCTGCCATACATAACATTCAAGCCTTTGTAGATGAAGTTTCATCTATAAGCGTTGTGAATTTTACTGGCGATACACTTAAGGGAAAGAACCGCAAACAAGTACTGGGGAGCGAATGTGACATTGCCACATTAGACTGTCGCGATTCATTCAAACCTGGCGACGTGATGGCAGTGGCGGGTATCGTTAAACGCAGTGGTTGTTTAATACTTATTTGCCCTGCATTGAGTGAATGGGTCAACAATATTTCGGTCTCGTTCTTGTCGGAGGGGTTTACGCTTACACAAAGTCGATACCTCGAACGCTTTATAAAGCTCCTGCGTAACAACGACTACGTGGCATTTCACACTGAAGAAAAAACCACACTTCCAGATACGGCTATGTACCGCATTAGCCAAGGCTTAACATCAAACGTCTATAGAGGCTCACTATTTAAATCAGAAGAGCAAGAGCAGGCATACAGTCGTTTATATAAAGCACACTCACTTAATAAACTAAACGCGCTAATTACTGCCCCAAGAGGCAGAGGCAAGTCATCATTATTAGGTATATTCATTGAAAGCCTAATCAGACAGGGTAAAAATGTACTATTAACCAGTGAACGCTTCGATAATGTGAAGAACGTACTTTCACGTATTCAACAGCAAGAAATAGCCGGTGTCAGAACACAACAACCATCCACCGCTAACATTCGAACACAACTAAGCCTTGGTGATAAGAATAAGACAACGACATTAGGCAGTGTAAAATGGGTGCCCCCTGACAGTACCTTGTTATATTCCACAGAAGATGAAAAGTATGACGTTGTAATTGTTGATGAAGCGGCTTCAATCCCCCTCCCGGATGTATACCGGATTATAGCAAACCACAAGCAGTGGGTGCTTAGTACTACGCTTTTGGGTTATGAAGGCTCAGGCAGTGGCTTTATTCACAAACTCATCCCTAGTTTACCGCCTTCTGCTATTCATTTAAGACTATCAACGCCGTTACGATGGTTCGAACATGATCCCATTGAAGCCTTTTTCAATACGACTTGTTTATTTGAGAACAGAGATGCGGCGCGCAATATTGGCAAGATTAATTTCAAAAACAGTATTAACCCACAGATAGATTACGATTTTTCCATAAGTTCGTTTAAAAGCATTTCCGAAGAGGCGCTTCAGCAAATAATGTCGCTACTTTCATTAGCCCACTATCAAACTACGCCCGATGATTTTATGCGCTTGATGGATAGCCCGGATGTACTTGTTGCCATACTTAAATTCAACGACAACGTGATAGGTGCTGCAATCATAAACGCTGAAGGTAGCGACTACCTGAACGATACCGCATTGGGGATTGCGTCTGGACAACGTCGTCCTAAAGGGCATTTAGGTGCGCAAAGACTTGCTCTGTTGTCTGCTGATGCAAAAACAGCAACGTTTAGATATTGGCGTATTAATCGTATTGCCGTCGATACGGTGGCGCAGAGTAAGGGTATGGGCAGTTACTTGCTACAAAGAGTTAGTAATGAAGCCAAAAAGCAAAGTATTGACGCTATCTGTACTTCTTATGGAACGACACTTAAGTTAGACAGTTTTTGGACAAGAAATGGATTTGAGATTGTAGACTATGGGCGAAAGCCTAATAAAGCCAGTGGCGAAACCAGTGCACTAGCGTTATATCCTCATTCCAACAGAGCAAAAAAACTGCTTTCTGAATTGGTAGCGCTAAAAGAGAGCTTTAAATTCGATAACCAGTTAGACAACGTGCCCATTAGCATACTGACAATCTATGTAGAAAAGTTAGTACATTTTACCCAAGGCACACGCACTTTAGATGATGTTTGGCCGATATTACATAAAATTGCGCGTTATGCAGAGACTCAGCCTACACCAAGCGCAAATACTCAACTGAACAAGCCAAATAACACAATACTGTATACGCTATGGCGTCTTGTTGAAATCATTACCACGAAGCGCTTTCTCAGAAAAGTACTTACACATTCAGATATGAATGCGAAGCAACTTGTTTCTACATTTAACAAAGAAAACCTAAAAGCAAGTGGGTTAAAAGAAGTCACTATTGTTATAAGAGAAGCACTTCTGCCTGCTTTCAAATAATAGGTAGTCTGTAGCCTGAAAATACAAATAATCAGCTTGGCGTAGAGCCACTATACCTGCGTTAACAAGTCGCGATTACGAACATTTTAAATACCGCTGAGAGGCTAATGATTTATGCGGATTGGTGTTAAAGCCCTATAAATATAATCCTATTCGAGAAAAGCTCACTTACTAAATTAAGGGCAAAAAAAAGCCTCCCAAAGGGAGGCTTTTTGCTAAAACCACATATTAGATACTAATACCGCGGTTCTTCGCTTTTTCCTTGATATAAGGCTCCCACGCTGCAGCGTTGCGGCGTAGAGAGCGATCCTTCTTAGCTTCTTGTACGTGCTTGTAAGCAGACTTGAAGTTACCTGCGTAAAAGTTCGCTTCCATTAACGTGAAATGAATCTTCTCAGGGTCTTCAGCACCACGCTCTAGAGCATTCTCTAGTGCTTTAATAGCGCCTTTGTAGTCTTCAGCTACAAGTAAAAGTGTACCTTGCTTACGATAATGCTCAGGGTCTGAACTCTTAGCAGCAGCTTGTGCATACAAGTCGGCAGCTGTTTTGAAGTTCTTTGCCTGGTGATAAGCATTAGCTACGTTTGCTAACATATCGGCATCATTTTTTAGCAAGCCTTCTTTCACGTGCTTTTCAAGCAACTTGGCCGCCTTGTAAGGCATACCGTTACTTTGATAAAGCTGAGCAAGCGTCTTTATTTCTGACTCTTTCTCTAGATAGCCCTGCATATAAGCAAGTTCTAGCGTTGAAAGACCTTTCTTATAGTCTTCAACTAAGATGTAGAAAAAGCCAAGACGTGACCACCAAGTTTTTTCCTGAGGGAAAGTTCTAACAAGATCTTCCGCCACAGCAACCGTTTCAGGGTACATCTTACGCTCGTAGTAAGAAGTTAGCTTTAATACATACGGGTTTTTGTTTGGCTCTTCATACAAAGCAATCGCTTTGTCTGCTGGCTCAACCATCTTCGCTAGTTGCTTAGATTCAAAGTAAGCCTGTGCCAAACGCGTATATACGTCTGCGTCTTCTTTACACGTGAAGTCCATCCACTTGTTATACCATTTAATGGCATCAGTGTACTTCTCTTCCTGCATGCTCAAATCACCTAGTAATTTAAGTGTTTGAGAGTGTTCAAGGTCGTTTAGAACTTTTGGTTCAACTGATTCAACCAAATACCCTAAAGCTTTACCACCTTGACCTTCTTGCGCAGCAAGTAAGTTACCAATAAAACGCTTTACGTAAGCTCTATCGAAATCGTCAGATGCGTCGATTTCGTAAAGTACGTTTAGTGCTTCATTAACTTGGTCTTCATTGTAGAACTCAAAAGCTTTCTGAACTTTTTTACCGGTACGCTCACCTACAAGCGTTGTTTTTCCTTTCTCATATCCAGGACAAACAACAGGTGCTGACTGCGCTAGGGCAGCGGGTGCTGAAAGCACCGCACCTGCGCCTAGCACTAAAGCAACGGCTGACATTTTGAATGTACGTTTCATCATGATCATTGCTCCAGTTTAAAGTCTAGCTGTACGAACATGCCAGGTTGTTTAACTGGCTTGCCATCAACGATCTTAGGCTTGTATTTCCACTTACGTAGAGCACGACGTGCTTCACGGTCGAATACGCGCTTAGGTTCAGCTTCGATAACTTCGATATCTTCAACACCACCAACTTCGTTGATAGTGAAAGACAGTCTTACCCAACCTTCACGGCCGTCACGGGCTGCATCAGGTGGATATTTCGGGTCGATACGAACGATAGGTGTTGCTTCACCATCACGCTGCATTGCACCAACACCACCGATGTTTACACCAACACCACCTGTGTCGATAGCTGGAATAGCTAAGCTAAAGCCATCTGCATCAGGTTCCGCTGTTTCCGGCTCTACTTGCTCCATTTTAGGAGGCTGTGGAGGCGGAGGTGGCGGTGGTGGTGGAACACGAGTACGCGTTTGCGTCTGGTCGTCTGGTTCCTGCATTACAATATCGATAACCGGTGCAGGCGGTACTTCGTCTGCTGGTCTAGATGAATTTTCAATCAACTTGGCCATTAGAACGAAAAGGGCAAATGCAACACCAGCACCTAAAAGTATAGATACAATTATACGTAACATCTTATCCCCTTGCCGCTACCGAGACTCGGTTAACGCCAGCGGCTTTAACCTGATCCATAATCTCAACTACTAAACCATGCTTCGCTTTAACGTCAGCTTGAATGATTACGTAGTCTGTAGGCTGCTCGGTAAGCAGTCTCTCAATATTCGCTCTTACGCTGTCCGGCGCTACTTCACGCTTGTCTAGCCAAACATTTCCGTCTTCAGTTACGGCGATGAAAATGTTTGCATTTTTGTGAAGAATCGCCTGGCTCGCATCTGGCTTGTTGACTTCGATCCCTGCTTCTTTAACGAAAACAGTGGTAACGATAAAGAAGATCAGCATGATAAACACGATATCCAACATGGGCGTCATGTCGATCTGTGCATCTTCTTCCTCGGTTCTGACTTTTCGAGCCATAATCTCTCTCTCTAATGATGTGGCAGGCTATCAACTAGCCCTTCTCTTGCCAGCTTCACTTTCGCTTCAAGACGTGAACTGATGAACAGTCCAGATAGCGCGGCTACCATTCCCGCCATTGTCGGGATCGTTGCCATAGAGATACCAGCTGCCATTAGACGAGCGTTGCTGGTGCCCTGTGTTGCCATTGTCTCGAAAACACTGATCATACCGGTTACTGTTCCAAGTAGACCGATTAGTGGACACATTGCAATAATGGTTCTGATAATCAGCATTCTAGCGTTAAGATCGTCTGACGCTTGAGAAATCCACGCGTCACGGATTCTATGCGCATACCATGATGTGGTATCTGCTCGGGCATCCCAATTCGCGATGATGTTTTTCTTCACCTTTGGGAAGACCGAGGTTAAATACCAGTAACGCTCAATCATTAAAACCCACATGAGAAAGAGCGCGGCAGCAACGAAGTATAGTACGTCACCGCCGGTAGCGATAAAGTCCCTGACCGATTCGAATAATCCAATCAGGTAATTCATATTACGCTTTCTCCGACTCTGAGTGAGCAGCTACGATACCCGCAGTTTGCTCATCAAGAATGTGGATGATTGACTTGCTTCGAGAAGCTACGATGCTGTGAGTAAGGATTAGAGGCAGAGCCGCGATAATACCTTGAGCAGTAGTTACAAGAGCCATAGAGATACTTCCTGCCATCATACGTGGGTCACCTGTACCGAATAGTGTGATGGTTTGGAATGTCTCGATCATACCTAGTACTGTACCTAGTAGACCTAGTAGAGGAGCAATCGCTGCGAAGATCTTGATAACGTTGATGCCGCTTTCAATTTTTGGAAGCTCGCGAAGAATCGCTTCATCAAGTTTAAGCTCAAGGTTTTCTGCATCAGCAGTCTTATTCTCTTGGTAAACTTTAAGGATACGACCTAGTGGGTTACCTTCTGAAGGATTGTTTACGTTCTTAAGCTGTGAACGCATTTTTCCACCAGTGATCGTTAGTGTGATCATTTTGTAGATACCAATTAGTAGGCCAATCGCAAGCATAATTGTGATTGTGTAACCAACCGGACCACCAGCGTGATAACGCTCAGCCATTGTCGCTTTCTGCTTCAATAGCCCAAGGATTGCACCTTGAGAAGGGTCAGCGAAGAAAGGAACAATACCAGAAGTAGCGTCGATTAGTTCGTCAGCAGAAGCTACGAAGTGACCATCTGGTTGACGACCAAGAGGCTGAACAACTTCAGCTTCAGCGTCATACGCTAGGTAGCCTGCTTCACCAACAAGGTTGAAAGTACCCACTCGTACAACTTCTTGTTGTGAAGAACCACCGTCAAGGTTAACTACTTCAGTGGTAAACCTAACGACTTCACCGCCTTCAGTCATTTCTTTTTGCAGTGCAAACCATAGGTCTTCTAGTTCTTGAATGTTTGGAAGACCTTTAGAGTCTTCTGACATTTCAGCAAGGAACTGACCACGGCCTGGGAATTGTGCACTTACGATTGATGTAGAGATACGGCCGTAAGCTTCAGAAGATGCTTGACGTACCACACCGAACATTTCACCAAGTGTACCTGTAGCTTGGTCTAGCTCAGCTGCTTTTTCGTTTAAGGTAACTTCGTTGTCAGAGAATTGCTTCTGTAGACGGTCACCACGAGCTTGTTCAGCTTTAAGGTCTGATTGTGCTTTGCGAAGTAGTGCTTGTTTGTCAGCACGTGCTGATTGGAATTCAGCTTCGCGTTGCTTGTCTAGGCGAGCTTCAGAAACGCGGTTCTGTTGAACCTGGTCTAGAAGATCTTTCAGGCTCTTTGCTTCCTGAGCCTGCGCTCCGGTTGCTGCAACTGCAACTGTCGCAGCGGCTAAAAGAGATTTGAATACTGGTTTCATTAACAATTACTCCGCTGCGCTAATTGGTAGTTTAATCAGATCCGCAGGAATGACGTTATTAGCCATTTTAACTGCGTCAACAACTGAAGACAGATACTCGTCACCCAGTTTTTCCCATGCGCGGCTTTCGTTGTTCCATACCCAAGCGTGGGTTTGGTCAAGAGAAAGTGCAACTAGCGCCGTACGACCTAGGTTAAAGAAGTCAACAGTAACTTCTGTGCCTGCGTCGTCGATAGTACCTTGGTAAGAGTTGATCTTAGTACCGTATTCAACTTCTACTAGGTAAGCTTCTAGTACCTGACGGAACTGCTCAGAAACAGTTACGTTAGAGTTAGCCATAAGGTCGCGAAGACGCTCAACACGCTGAAGACGCTCGTCTAAGTGAATTGGACGGTCTAGCTTGATGAACTGTTCTAGGCTGTCGATCATGCGGAACATAAGAGGAACGATGCCCTGCTTAGTTTGTTCGATGCTGTCGATCTGACGTTGCAACGAATCGATACCGCGCTGCTGATCAGCAACTAGGCTAGCGATGTAATCGTTGTAGATTTTAAGGTTTTCTGTCTCATCTACTGTTTGACGATACTCAACAAGTAGTTCTTGAGATTGTTCAAACAACGTATTGATTTTTTCTTGAGATTTCGCTGCAGCCGCGTGGATTTTCGCTTCTTCTTTATGAAGATCTTCTAGCGTATCTGCAGAGACTGCGCTACCTGTTAGTGCGAATGCACCCATAACAGTAGAAGCAATAAGAGTTCTCTTGCTCATTTTGGACATAGTTCCCAACCAAATTTCTTATTTGAATCCTCGCCGATAGGAAAATATTCGGGCAAGGGGCGTATAAAACTTTCACAATTTTGTTTCAGGAATGTAGTAATGATATGAAAATGCACTACTACGAACGTGATATATTCACACGGATTACTCGGTAGAGTCAAGTTAGCAAAGCACTTGTACTTGAGAAGTGGAGCTTAATTGTACACTCAGCGCACAATTAATCACCTTTTATGCAATTGAAATGTTAATAATTTAACTTGTGAAATACGTCATGCATAAAAATTCACAGTTAGCGAATACAAACACGTCGGATTACTTCTTTTTTTCTGCCTGAATTATCGTGCCGATTAAGCCTCGTTTATCAGTCACGTCAGAAAGGGTGATATCAACAAAACCATTACACACTAATTTACTTTTGAGTAACGTAACTTCACTAGCATCTCTCGCCGCGTTGATTAAATCAGATAATCTAACACCGTGAGATTCTAATTCTTTATCGTATTCTTCAAAGATAGCCTTTTTCCGTTCAAACGACACATTTGGATTCATAACCGTCTTCAAGAGTTTGGGGAAATTAGTATCGTACAAGGCTTGTTGATGTTCGCTGACAAGGTTTCCGACTTTTTCATTCAGCTCTATTCGAATACTCTCTCTATCCTGAGCGGTCTTTTTAGCGTTGCTTAAAGCGCTTACGAGCCGCTTGATATTAATGCATCTTCATTTTCTTTTTCAAAGCACTCAGATAGCACTTTGATTTAAACGTAGATGCTTTCGCCCCTCTCCACTTTCTGTTTGTGAACGCCAAATATTAGTTTTCAGTCAATAGAAGTCAACTTATGTCAAGCGTAAAGATTAAGAGCACACCATACCTTTCTGCAATAGCAAACAACAGTGATGACTTCATTATATGTTAACTGAAGAGACCTATTTTTGTGTTTCGAAAAAAGTATATTTGCTTGTTAAAGCCTGTTCTAAGCAAATATCTTTGCAATTTCATTGAAAAGTCCAAGAGCGAAAAAATTGGCATCTAGTTTGAGTGAGCTTATTTGATTTTGCAGATTAAGAGTTAACGGTTCTACAAAGTAATGCAATGGCTTCGTCATTGGCTATTGATCTAGTAAACAAGTAAAAAAAGTTGCGCAAGCTTCAATAACATTGGAATGGTAGTTCCACGATGCTATTTAGGTGTGTAACAGAGATGATTACCGGAATAAAGATACTACATAGAAGATGTAAACTTAATTTGCTTTGTAGCTTCATTCGAAGAAAAAGTGAAAACGTGATTAAAGATGTTAATTAAGTATAGATTCAAGAAAGCTTTTTGAAAATGATTCGCAAATAAAAAAGCAAGTCAAGTGCTAATGCCTGACTTGCTTTCACTAAAGAACTTAACGCTTTACTTAGAAACGAGCAGTAAAGCTAGCTTGCATATAACGTCCTGTTACATCATAAGCTTCTGACACTGTGTTTATACCAGTACCACCGTTGACCGAGCTTTGGTTAGCTACAGGTGGTTCTTTATCAAAAGCGTTTCTTACTACCAAAGATATGTTCATATCGTCGCTGATTGCATAAGAAGCCGAAACATCATGATAAATAACTGACGGGAATTCGTTATACTCTTCCAGTGGCGCGTAGTTAGTGAAGTTATAGTTATTCCCTTCAACAGAGTCTACTGAAGATGCCCAGTAACGCATTCTCCATGTGAAATTCCAATCTTCATAACCATAAGATAGGTTAAGATTAGCACGATCATCTGGATTTAGTACCTCACCAGCAAAATCCACGGCGTCACCTGATTCAATACCAGTTACTACGTATTCTGAAGTATGATTCCAGATAAAGTTCACACCAAACTGACCGCCTACTAGCTCAGTGGTATACGCCACTTCTACGTCGAAACCTTTAGTGTCGATGTCGTTTTCGTTACTCGTACCGCTATGAACTTCAGCAAGTGCACCATTCGCATCGCGTACAACGTCACCACCACAGTTTGGATCGAAATTTGTGCTCTCGAAGCAGCGTCTAACTACTGTAGAACGTGAAGTTGTGCTTATCGCGTCCTCAATCGAAATATCATAGTAGTCTACGGTTAGAGATAAACCATCCATTACTTGCCATACTGCACCAACACTCCAGTTATCTGAAGTTTCCGGGTTAACATCGGGATTACCACCGACAGTACCGCCAGTACTTTGTGACTCGACTTGTGTTAGAACAAATTCTCCGTCACGCGCAACTCGCGCTGAAATCTCGGGAATAGATAAACAGTTTTCTGCAACCGTACCTGTGCTATCTGCAGTGATCCCAGAACAAGGGTCTGAAACACCTGCGAAAGTTTCTCCTCGACCACCAAATAGATCAGCAATGTTTGGAGTTCGTATTGCTGTTGCAGCTGAAGCACGTAGCTTAAGCGTTTCAATAGGTGAGTATTCAACACCTAAATTCCACGTAGTATCACCGCCCGTTATTTCGTGGTCAGCATAGCGAGCTGCAGCATCTAGAATCAAGTTATCTAAAACAGGAATGCTTGTTTCTACGAATACATCGTTTGTGTAAAAACTGCCATCTGTAGCATCTGCTTGGTTAGTACTTGAAGCACCCACCTGAGCAAAATCACCAGGTTGGAATTGACCTTTCTCTAAACGATGCTCAACACCAACTGCCACGTTAACAAAACCGCCAGGAAGTTCTAGAGGAGTCTCACCAACAACAGTGGCGCCGAAAATAAACTGTTCAGCTTCGCCTGTTGCTTTCGCTGGAGTACTTACATATCGAACAGCTTCTTCAGAAATAGTACCTTCTCCCCAGATATTTAGAGGTACACATCCATACAAACGCGCAGTTTCGTCTGCGCACACGATCTCGCCAGTGTCGGGATCTTCAACTACATTGAATGCTTGATACGCACGTTCTAAATTAACTTGGCCACCATTTTCTTGCCATTGGTCGGTCTTACCCCAACTGACAAAAGTATTAAGTGCCCAGTTATCGTCGATATTCCAATCAAGTCCAGTTGCTATGCGAACGGTGTCGCGCTCCATATTAGTTGAACGTGCTCCAAACTCAACCATACGTCTTACAGTCCATGGAATGTTGTCATCCATTGTGAGACCGTCGTTCATCAAGTTTTGTACCAACAAATCTGGAAGCATAGGATTTGACATACTAATGCCACCTGTACCACCACGAGACGGTTTGAAAACGTCTTCTACGTTAAAAGGTGTAGGCTCAATTGTGGAATCATAAGTTTCTGAAGAGTTCCAATTTGCTTCAGCAAAATATTGAACGTCATCGTTTAACTCTTGTGTAAAGTTAAACGCAACATATTTACGCTCAAGAGGTGTTACTAATTGACGAAAAGATGCACGGTTAAATGAATTTTCAGATCCAACATATGGTGTACCGTCAGCATTGTAAGACCCAACTCGACCTTGTGGAGGATAAGAGGAATTCAGAATATCTACATATTCATCACCGTTTTCATCTAGGAAAACCGCTTGATCATAACGAGAAAAATCTCTATCAGAAGCTTTTAAACCTTTATCGTCATCATACCCCATTGCAATAGTAACGCTTCCAGAGTCCCAAGAGTTACCTGCAGTTATGTTTATTGCATTTTTCTCTCTGTCAGACTCGCCTGAGATGCCGCTAGTCACATTTACTTCAACACCTTCAAAATCTGAGCGAGTGATGATGTTAACCACCCCAGCAACCGCGTCTGAACCATAAATTGCAGATGAAGCACTTTTAAGAATTTCAATACGCTCAATCATTGATGCGGGAATAGAGTTAAGGTCAACTGCGTAACCACTGGAAGGAGATACACCGGATACAAAACGACGACCATTGACCAAAACAAGAGTTCTTGATTCGCCTAAATTACGCAAAGCCGTTGTGTTAAGACCAACTGCAGTAGTTGAAAAAGAACTATTTGATTGATCGCTCGACGCAATTGAAACAGGTGATTGATTTAGTACATCTGCCGCGTTGATTGCACCGATTGATAAAATTTCATTTCGTCCGATTACCGTAATTGGAACTGGTGATTCAATATCGGTACGCTGAATACGAGAACCAGTTACCTGAATTTTTTCAACTGTTTCAGCAGATTGCTCGTCTTGTGCTTGAACAGCACCTGAAAATGAAAAAGCGGACGCAGCGCTAAACGCGCACGCTAGCTTGACTGATTTAGCAAGCTTAGAATTTGTAAACATGTATTGTCTCCCTGGACTTGAAAATACGTTTTAGCATTTCAGCATCGTCTTTATAACGATTTATTATTAGTAAGGTTTGGACCTCATAATGATAATAAACACAAGCTCAGTTCAGGGTCAACAGGGATCAGATAAACAGTCATGAAAAGTTCAATTTTTTTTTGATATATTAAAGAAAGTTGTAACAAAATAGATACAACTTACAGATAAATCCTTTTATAACAACAACATGAAATATTTAAAAACACCGAATTTATTTTTGATTGTTTTTTGTACGGCCTTTTTTGATCGGTTGTTATTTAACCTTTAAAAGGTTGAATTTCATACCGCTCATAAAAATTGATTAACTAAAACAACTCTTTATTTTTTCTTAAATACGGTAGATGCGAATTTAAAGGGCCAGACAAACCTGAATATTTCTTTTTATTATAGCTCAACAACACGTTAGAAAAGATGTTGTAGGAGTTATAAGATAAAATTAATAAATAAGGTTTACTCACTGTTGCAGATAAAACCCCAGTCGTCGTCTTACAGTTTCAGGCAATTCTGGCAATGCACTTTTCGGAAGTAAGAAGGTTGCCATGTTAAAAAAGTCTAAATAGATACGATTAGACTCAGTTGTTTTCTTGAGGTAATGATGTCCTGACGATCCACCAGTGCCAATTTTAGTGCCCAGCATGCGCTGAACCATCATTGCGTGACGATAGCGCCATATAGTGAGTTGCTCGTCTATCTCTGTGAGTGCGGTAATAAGCTGGAACGGCAGATTAAAGATAGGCTCTTCAGAATACTGCTTTATAAATAATGCAGAAAGCAATGCTTTATGACTTAAGCGGAATTTGCCCTCGCCTCTTAACTTTTCAAACTGCGTATCATCAAACAACGCATCAAAGTTCTCCATCGTTGCTTGTAAGTCTTTTAGCTCTTGTCGCCGCTCTGTATCAGATAGCATGTCACTAGTTGAAATTGTATGGTGGTCGTCTTTCAACATTTCGTCTGCCGCATCTTTATAATATTGCCAAAAATCGAAACCTTCCGTTTTTAGAAGCGGCATTCTTGAAAGCCATTTGTCGACCAGCTCAAACAAACTGGGTTTGCTTTCAAGGGTTTCCAATAACGCTCTATCTTTATCAGTCAGACGGTTGTAGAAGCTTTGCTTATCAAAGTCGATTCTGAAATCACGCTTTAGGCCCAGTGATATTTCTAAACGCTTGAACTGTATACTTTGGAAGCCCGACGCTGGCACCAAGTAGTCCCTAAACGACAAAAACTGCTGTGGCGTCATGGTTTCCATGATAGCAATTTGATCGTTCATTAACTTTTGAATTTGTATGACTCGCTGTAAGCGATGCACCACTAGCGTTAGCTGCTGATCTTTAACTGTTTCTTGATTAAACGTATCAATTACTGCATTTAATTCATGAAGAACCTGCTTAAACCAAAGCTCATAAACTTGGTGAACAATAATGAACAGCATTTCTTCGTGCGCCGCGTCACCGTACTTCTCACTCTGTAAGTCCTGCGCCCCCAAAATCTTATCAAGCTGTAGGTAATCGCCGTAGTAGCAGGGCTCTATATTTTTTTTCATGTCGTTCTTGCCTTATTGCTTTGTTTAACTTCGTAATTCTATCACCGTCGACTCGACATCCACAGAATACAAGCTATACATTATAAGGATATATAGCCAAGGTTCGTGTTGTGCCATTTAGCTTGTATAAAAATGTGTCCAATTAATTGGACAAGTGCTGTATTTTCCGCACAACATATTTGCATACCACAGCACTTTTACGCAGGGCGCTAACAACAATTATAAGGGGAATGAACATGAAACTAGATGACGACATCCATAACTATTATGAACACCTGGTTTTAGAAAGAATCAGTAAGCTGGGGCTCGATACCACGAAAAGTCCTGATTACTTAGCAGACTTATGCTGTCTTGCCTTAAATCAGGTTCCACCACGTTATATCCGCTACGAAGTAGACATGGCGTTTTACCTGCCTCAGAGCGAACGAAATCAAATGGAAATGAATGTTGAGCATGCTATTAGTAAAGCACTCAAGTACTTAGATGAAATAGAAAAGACTAAAAAAGAAGACGAATAAGGAATTTGGGTGGCGGGCCTCCAGCCACATCCCGGCACATGAGTCGTCTGCTGCGGCTGCTCCCTTCCAGGCCTGACCGGGTTCACAGAGTATCATTGCGGGAGGACCAAAAGCCCACCATAGAAAATCGCATTCAAAGCAAAGTCATTCGCCCCTGCTTGAGTGCGGGGCGCATTATGACTATTTGGTTGAGAGTTTTCAACCCTTTAAAGAAAATCTCTCTTCGGCAATAAGGTTGGCAACGCGGTTTGTCGCCGCCCCTTCTTGCTCTGCACGGGTATAAATTTCTTTTAGCGTTTCGCCGATTTGCTCAATATGTGCGCGAAGCGCTTCATTAGAACTCGATTCCATACGCTGATGGAAGATGTCGATAACGCCACCCGCGTTGATCACGTAATCTGGCGCATACAGAATGCCGCGCTGTTGAAGCAATTCACCAATATCTTCACGTGCAAGCTGGTTATTTGCAGCGCCTGCAATTACTTTGGCTTTGATTTCAGGCAATGACAAATCGTTAATGGCTGCACCCAACGCACATGGCGCTAACACATCCACATCTAAGCTCAGTATTTCTTCCGGCGCCACAGCTGTCGCACCAAATTCAGATACTGCTTTTTCAACACCTTCGGGATAGATATCCGCAACATAAAGCTTGGCACCGTGCTCATGCAAGTGCTTTGCAAGACGGTAGCCAACGTGCCCCATACCTTGAATAGCAACACTGACGCCATCAAGGCTGCGCTTCAAGCCGTACTCTACCGTCGCCTTCAATCCCACAAACACACCGTACGCTGTAGACGGAGCCGGGTTTCCGTCAGGTACTTCGCCCGCATAGTGGTATTTAGCATTAACACCAGCGATGTAATCCGACTCGGTTGCCATGGTTTGCAAGTCCGTTACTGAAATACCAGAGTCTTCAGCAGTGAAATACTTGCCGCCCAATGATTCAACAAACTTGCCCATTGCCTTCATCATTTCTGGCGATTTAGCCTTACGAGGGTCGCCGATGATCACAGATTTACCGCCGCCAAGCTCCAAGTTAGCCATGGCTGCTTTATACGTCATCCCCTTTGACAGTCTCAACACATCGGTCAATGCCTCACCACTATTTACGTAGGGCCACATGCGACAACCGCCAAGTGCTGGCCCCAGATTGGTATTGTGTACAGCAATAATGGCGCTCAAGCCCGCCTTCTCGTCATGATAAAACGCAACGTGTTCGTGATTATTGAACTCCGGGTGATCAAAAACTGACATATTTTCCCTATTAATACTGTGATGAATTAAAGCCTACCCAAGGTCTAGCTGTCACGAAAACGAAACGCCGCTCATTTGGGATGATGTGAGAGTCTGAAGATGATTTGCGGTACACTTATCGGCCTCGCAAAGATCAGCAACATTTTGCCAAGTGTATCCGATTGTTTTGAGGACAGGCCTTGCAAAGTTTGTTAATGAAATTTACAAACTGAAACGCAATAGAATTGATTACAATTTTTCTAGGACAGCTATCCTAGAATTTTTTTTGATATATAATAAACATCATAAAAACGACGGAAACAGTGTTAATGAAATTGGATAAATTTGACCGTGAGATTTTGCGCGTACTTCAGCAAGACGCCACGGTGTCGATGGCAGATTTAAGCCAGCGTGTAGGATTGTCGCATACTCCGTGCTGGAGACGTGTCAAACGAATGGAAGCCGACGGCATCATTCTTGGTAAAGTCACATTGCTAAACAGCAAAAAACTGAATTTAGGTGTGTCGGTCTTTATCTATGTCACGTTGAAAAACCATGACGGTGACTCGCTAACCGATTTTGAAAATGCCGTACAAAACATCGATGAAATCGTGGAGTGTCATACCACCAGCGGTGAAAAAGATTACTTACTAAAAGTGATAGTGGAAAGTATTGAAGAGTACGAATTCTTACTTAAAACGAAATTAACTCACCTGCCTCTTGTCGATCATTTAAGCTCAACCTTCGCCTTAAAGCAGGTGAAAAACACCACCGAGCTACCGATTAAACGCCAATAATTCAAAAAATGGGGTCAGAGTACATTTCTACTCTCCCCCGTCAGTCTAAGTGGCGTCTATTTGATTTTCGGGCTTAGCCCGCTCAAAAGCATCTAACTCGTTACAATTCTTCGCTATCTTACTAATTAAAGGGTAGCGACTCATATCGACGTTAAAACGTTGCGCATTATACACTTGGGGTACTAAGCAAATATCAGCCAGCGTAACATCGAAATCAAAGCAGAACTTTCCAGCTTGGGTCTGAAGACGCTTTTCAATGCCGTCGAACCCCAGCGTTATCCAGTGGGATGCCCACTTCGCCACATCATCTTGTGACGCCTCAAAATTCCCTTTTAGCGCATTCAGTACACGTAGATTACCCAAAGGCTGAATATCACACGCGATATCTTGTGCTAGCGCTCTGACCCTGGCTCTCTCTGTTCGATGTTCAGGAACCAGCTGGTGTTCGCCTTCATACCGTTCATCAAGATATTCGATGATTGATAGCGATTGATTCAGAATAATATCTTCGTCTTCGTCAACCAAAGTAGGGACAAGGTGCGCAGGATTGAGACGCGTATATTCGCTACTGTGCTGCTCGCCACCGTTGTTTACAAGATGGACAGGTACATACTCGTACTCAACCCCTTTCAAATTCAGCGCAATCCGCACGCGGTAAGAGGCGGTCGAACGCCAATAGCCGTAAAGTTTTATACTCATGGTACTACCACACCTATTTAACGTTTTTGGTAGGAGTACAGGGCTTTGATGAATCTAAACGCTCTACTCCCTCTTATAATTATAGTGGGGAAAACAACAACGTGCCTACTGAGTAAACCGCGTTATTACCCCACACTACTTTTCATTTTAAAATTTTAGCTAAGCGGCTTAACTTGCTGTTCAATGGCGCCAAAAACAGAGTGGCCTTCTTTATCTAGCATTTCTATGCGAATACGATCGCCAAACTGCATGAAAGGAGTAGAAGGTTTGCCGTCTCGAATAGTCTCAATCATGCGCACTTCTGCAATACATGAATAACCCACACCGCCTTCAGCGATGGCAGAGCCATGATCTGTACCCTGTTTATTAGACACTGTACCCGAGCCGATGATAGCACCTGCACCTAGGTTTCTGCTCTTGGCGGCATGCGCGACTAGCTGACCAAAATCAAACGTCATGTCCTGACCCGCTTCAGGCTTACCGAATAGTTCACCATTGTAGGTTGAACGCAAAGGCAAGTGCACTTTGCTATCTTTCCACGCATCACCTAATTCATCTGGTGTTACAGCAACCGGAGAAAAGCTAGACGCAGGTTTTGATTGGAAGAAGCCAAACCCCTTCGCCAGTTCTCCTGGGATTAACCCTCTAAGTGATACGTCGTTAACTAACATAATAAGTCGAATGCGCTCTGAAGCCTGTTCAGGTGTACACGCCATAGGAACATCATCGGTAACAACAGCGACTTCACCTTCAAAATCGATTCCCCAATCATCACTTGGAAGTATGATGTCATCTTCGGGTCCAATAAAGTCATCGGAACCACCTTGATACATCAATGGGTCAGTCCAAAAGCTTTCCGGCATTTCTGCATTACGCGCCTTTCGCACCAATTCCACATGGTTCACGTAAGCACTTCCATCAGCCCATTGGTAAGCTCTAGGCAGAGGCGACTCACAGCGAGATGCGTCAAACGGCACGCTGTCACACGCATTGTCATTTAGCGCTTGGTATTTCATCTGTAGCTGAGGGGCAATCTCTTTCCAATTATCCAATGCGTCTTGCATCGTTTTCGCAATGTCCTGTGCACTGCATGCTCGAGAAAGATCCTTCGACACTACCATTAGGCAGCCATCTCGGGTTTCATTCTTATAGGTTGCTAGTTTCATTGTTCTTTCCTCGAAAAATTATTCATCAGCTTGGCGCTCTTGTCTTTTATTAATACGTTCTGAATAAAAGACCTATATCTTTTTACGCGGCAGCATCACACACAATTCCATGATTATAGTTATGCCACTAGTTGGTGTGCGTTGAGAAGTGATCTGTTGACGAAGTTTTATTTGGCTGTAAGAAAGGATGTACGCTAGTAGGCCTCTATTGAGCAGGTATAGCGCTGCCCGCTTGCTCCGTGGGCGATGTAAATTTATCGTAACAGATGAATTGATATTGCTATGAGGTACAAAAACGCATTAACGATATAAAAATTGGCGTTGACCATTTGCCATTTTTACTTTGCTAAACGACGTCAAATATACTTGGTCACATTGACCTTCACCCTATGGCAAAGGTCAATGCTCCCATATAATTAAAGCTTTACCGTTGCCTTGTTAATGCCGTACTCACGTAACTTATTTGCAATTGCCGTATGACTTAATCCCAGTTTTTTAGCCAATTGACGGGTACTTGGGTAGGAAGGATATAACCGCTTGAGCAAGTCCTTTTCAAACTTCTTCACTTCTTCGTCTAATGTGCCGTCAAAGTTTTCGTCAATATAAGTGACGCTTGGCGCACAACTTGGAAGCTGAATGTCTTCCTTGGTAATCTCCTTACCGTCAAGGAGTGATAACGCGCGATACAACGCATTCTGTAGCTGTCTTACATTACCCGGCCACGGGTACTGCTGCAGAAAATCAACACAGGATTTACTGAGTTTCGCAGGACGGCGACCTAACTTGGTACTGTGTTGAACGATGAAAGACTCGGCAAGAGGAACGATATCCTGCCTTCTGTCTTTTAAAGAAGGCATAACCAAACTTAGTACGTTTAAGCGGTAGTACAATTCTTTTCTAAATCGTCCTTCTTCTACAAGCTGACCTAAATCACGACAGGTGGTGCAAATAAATCGCACGTCTACCTTAACTGGCTCAGAATCCCCTACTCTTCTAAATTCGCCGTCTTCCAGAACGCGGAGCAGTTTAGCTTGAAGCTGAGAAGACATATCAGCAATTTCATCGAGAAGAAGCGTACCGCCTTTTGCTTGCTCTAATAGCCCCACTTTTGCATTAGGCTGATTGAATGCCCCCGCTGCGTAACCGAATAATTCGGTTTCTGCCACGCTGTCAGGTAAAGACGCGCAGTTTAAAGCTAAAAATGCTCCTTCACTGCGACGGCTAGACTGGTGACAGGCTCTGGCAATCATTTCCTTGCCTGTGCCTGTTTCACCAAAAATTAAAATAGGTGCATCCAAATCAGCTATTCGCTTGGCTTCATGAACGACTCGCTTCATAAACGGAGATTGAGTGACAAAGCGGTCAAAGCTATCAGTGGGAGACTGGTGGAACGCGGTAAATTGCTGTCCTAGTCGCATCTCTGATTTTAATATCACCACAGCACCTGCCATGATCATATTCTGCTCGCCGTCAGGTACAGTAATAGGCAGCATATCGGCTAGGTAATCCTGTTGAATAAACTTCACTTTCGAAGACTGAGGGCCAGGCGATTTACCGTCCATCCATTTAGTAAAGTTAAAGCCTTTCACAACTTCGCCAATTTCAATGCCTTCTATTTCACTACTCGGAATTTCTAGCCCCGCGCATACCGCTTCATTGCATAGCAAGATATTGCCTTTGGCATCGATAGAAAACACAGGGTCGGGCAACGTTCTTAAAATAGCGGAAAGCTGATTTTTTTCACGCTCTCCTGGCATGAAAAGCGTCGTCTTCACATCGTCGATACCATCGATGCGGCGAATTTGAGGCATGAGGTGTTGAAAATCTGCAAATTCGATATTGGGAAAATTAAGGAAAATTTTCCCCGCAGGGTCAATTTCAATACCGCGTAAATCTATTTCTTTAGTAACGAGAATATCTAAAACATCTTGAGTGATACCAAGACGGTCCTGACAGCTTATTTCTAGACGCATAGGGTGTTATAGCTATTTTGTAAACATATATGTACAGAATATCATACTTTTACAAAAAGATAACAAGATAAATGTTACAGATGGTTAAATTTGCGATGAATCACACATTTAAGAACACGCAGAGAGCATGATTAAAAGGCCGTGCATACCAAATAAAAAAGATGCCGCTTCAGTGAGCGGCATCCTATATAAAACACATTTAATTAACAATAGTGTTAACTGGCTTTTTTCTCTTTAGGTGGGAAAAGTGGGGAAAATAGCCCTAAAGACTTAGCTTCTTCTACGAGTGCCATAATATCCATTTCCGCTAATTCAAACAGATGGTCGAATTCCGGTAAGATATAATAAAGAGGCTGCATAATATCGATACGATAAGGTGTTCTTAATGCATCAATAGCAGTGAGCGGGTTACGCAGAGGTGTGTCGCTGTCTAACGCATATATTGTCTCGCCAGGAGAAGATAAGATGCCTCCACCGTATATCTTCAATTCATCTTTGGCCCTCACCAATCCAAACTCTACGGTGAACCAATAAAGACGAGCAAGATAAACTCGGTCTTCTTTGCTGGCAGCAAGGCCCAACTTTCCGTAAGTGTGAGTAAAATGAGCAAATGCAGGATTCGTTAGTAGCGGACAATGACCGAAAACTTCATGGAAAATATCCGGCTCCTGCAAATAATCGAATTCTTCTCTGGTGCGAATAAAGGTGGCAACAGGAAATTGCTTATTCGCCAGTAATCTGAAAAATTCGCCAAAATTAATTAACGCAGGCACTTCAGCTGTTTGCCAACCCGTTTTCTCCATCAGTACTTTGTTGATGTCGGGTAGCTGAGGGATTTCCTTTTCATTTAACTTCAACAAATCAAGCCCGTCCAAGTATTCTTGGCACGCTCTTTCTTTCACCAGCGGAATTTGTCTCGCATAGAGTTCAGACCAAATTTGGTTCTCTTCGTCTGACCAATGGATAATGCCATTCTCGTCAGATTGTCTCGACTGGTATTGCGTTGATTTTGGCATAACTTCTGTAACCAATAAGAGTTGAAAAACTTGTCTATCAGTCTAATGAAATTCGCGACGTCGAAAAGTATAAGCCCTTACGAGCGACTCGATTTTGCTGTAACAGGAATTTTACAAAACCAAGTAAACGCATTGTTTTATATAACAAAAAGCCGCTCATTACGAGCGGCTTCATTCAAGTTTGCTTGGTGCGCCATCGCCAATTAAAGGCGGCTAATTTCTTTATTGAGTTGATATTCGCGAGACGTTACATAAGTTTCCATTTTACGAAGTCGAACTTCTGCTTTTTCAAAACGATTGCGAATATCGTGAAACGCTTGTTTTGGTGGCTCGCCCGCCTGCCAAACTTTCGTTTTCACTTCCACTTTTGGGCTTTTAACCTGACCACCGTTGGGATTTGTCCATCCCTTACCTTTTGAGAAAACAGGTTGCGTTGGTGCATTTTTTAACCCAACAGGTTTTTTATCGAGGATGAACCAAGCTGCAATGTATGCAACAAAGATGAAAGGTCCGGCTAACAAGAAGAAACCTGTTACAACTAAAATCCTTACTAACCAAGTTTCTAAGCCGAAATATTCAGCTACACCCGAGCACACGCCTGCAATTCTTGCATTTTCTGGGTTGCGATAGAGCTGCTTACCGTTTCTCATGCTCTATTCCTCCACTCAGGTGCCTCGCTGTCTAAAATGGCCTCTAGAGTTTCAATGCGTTCGCTCATTTTCTCGGCTTTCTCGGCTAAGTCTTGCAAAGATGCGTGCTCTTCTGCACTCAATCCCTGATTCACTTGCTTTTTGCTTCGATAGTGTAATATTAGCCAAATTGGAGCAACGAATATTGAAAACACCACAAGGGGCATCACCAACATTGCAATCGTACCTTCATCCATCTCAATCTCTCCTACAAACTCTGATGTAATTACCCTCCTTCCGATTTCACATCCGGAGGGTACACCCTATTCTTATTATTCTGATTTTTCGGTGCTTGTGTTTGCACCTTTTACTTTCGCTTTAAGCGCAGCAAGTTCGTCTTCAACTTTGTCACTGGCCTCTAGTTCAGCAAACTCATCCTGTAACGTTTTCTTACCTAGATCGTAAGCTTCAACCTGCGACTCAAGGTCATCGATTTTACGCTCATATTGCTCAAAGCGTCCCATCGCATTATCTACTTTAGTGCTATCCAGCGTCTTTTTCACTTCAAGACGAGAGCTTGCAGTTTTCTGGCGCATAATAATCGCTTTTTGGCGACTCTTCGCATCTGCTAGCTTTTCTTGAAGCTGACCAATTTCATCCTGAAGTTTGCTGATTTGCTCATCAACAATAGCCAGCTCTTTACTTAACGCTTCAGCAGCTTCTGCAGACTTCTTCTTTTCCTGCAGCGCAGCACGCGCCAAGTCTTCTCTGTCTTTGCTCAAAGCAAGCTCAGCTTTGGCTTCCCAGTCACTTGCATCGCTTTCATACTTTGCAATTTGATTAACAATTTCTTTTTTGTTGGCTAAGGTCTTTGCTGATGCTGAGCGCACCTCAACCAATGTGTCTTCCATTTCCTGAATGATTAATCTAACCATTTTCTCAGGATCTTCCGCTTTATCTAAAAGCGCATTAATATTCGAATTCACAATATCTGTAAAACGCGAGAAGATACCCATAATAATTACCTCTTGCTAAAAATGGTAAGTGTTTAAAAAACACCACACTTGATAAATAGGTTACTCTTGGTATTAGTTGTATTCAATATGCTTGCCAACTTTATAACTGTGCTAACCTGCTATTTTTCATACACTTTTTATAAGTTCAAATAATACTCGTTTCTCAATATGTTTTGTTCTACACTATTAATTGGTCGAAATGACTAACTTTTGAGGGATTTAATGAGTAGGTATCGACAGCAAGACAATTTACTTGGCCAAGCGAATAGTTTTCTAGAAGTTTTAGAGCAAATTTCACAAATTGCACCGCTAGATAAACCTGTGCTGGTAATAGGTGAGCGAGGCACAGGTAAAGAGCTTATTGCCGCGCGACTTCACTTCTTATCTAAGCGCTGGGATCAGAACTATATTAAGCTTAATTGTGCTGCCTTAAGTGAAAGCCTATTGGAGAGTGAATTATTCGGTTATGAAGCAGGTGCGTTCACCGGTGCCTCAAAACGCCGCGAAGGTCGCTTTGAAGTGGCCCACAACGGCACCTTATTTCTTGATGAACTGGCTAATACTTCTGGCCTTATTCAGGAGAAGCTACTGCGCGTTGTCGAATATGGCGAATTTGAGCGCGTTGGCGGAAGCAAGTCAGTAAAAACTGACGTACGCCTTATTGCAGCTACAAACGAAGACTTGCCCGCGCTTGCCGATGCAGGTGAATTTCGTGCAGACTTACTCGACCGACTTGCCTTTGACGTAATTACCATTCCTCCGCTACGCGAGCGTAGGGAAGATATCATGATGTTGGCAGAAAACTTTGCTATTAATATGGCCCGTGAAATGGAAATGGAATTATTCAGCGGCTTTACAGAGAAGGCAAAGCGGACCCTTCTTGACTACGATTGGCCAGGAAATATACGTGAACTAAAGAACGTGGTCGAACGTGCAGTGTATCGAACAAATAATCCTCATCTGCCCGTACATGAAATCGTTCTTGACCCCTTTGAGTCAGCTTATCGCCCGAAAGGTAGAGTGAAGACCAATGACAGAGTGAATACGTCCGACTCACCCGTTACTCAGTCCCCTTCAGAGGCCGCTGCCACCAATGAACGCATTGAAAGTGCAGACATTACGCCACTGGCACCAGTGAAAAAGCCAGAAATTGTTGAATATCCCATAGATTTGAAAGAACGTTCTCAACAACATGAGATAGATATGATAAAACAGGCACTTGCTGACAGTCAGTTTAATCAGAAGAAGACTGCTGAAAAATTGAGCCTGACGTATCATCAGCTGCGAGGCTATCTCAAAAAATATAACTTACTAGATTCTTCCGCGGAAAGCGTCGAGGCGTAAAGCATGTCCCATGGTTTGGTAAAGCGTTTGTCATTATGTATATGTACAGCGCTTCTTGTTGCATCCTGTGCTAAGCAGAACAAACAAGCGTTTTACAATACGGGTATTATATACTGCTCTGAAAGCAATCCAGTTACCTTCAATCCGCAGCTAGATACATCAAGTACAACGTCAGATGCATCTTCACACCAACTCTACGACAGATTGCTTGATTTCGACCCTGAGTCTGGCCGCATCGTGCCTAGTTTGGCGAGTAGTTGGTTAGTGAGTGATGACGGTCTTACCTACGCTTTTCAACTGAGAAAGGATGTATGGTTTCACAATACGCGCTACTTCACGCCAACACGAAACTTTAACGCCGACGATGTTATCTTCAGTATAGACAGATGGCGCCTACGCTCCCATCCATACCATTACGTATCTGGTGGGCGCTATCCCTACTTCGAAAGCATAGGCCTTGCACAAAATATCGCGTCGGTAGAGCGCGTAAACGGCTACCGCGTTGAAATTACACTTAAGCGCAGGGATAGCTCATTTTTGGCAAATCTAGCAACCGATTTCGCCGTTATCTTATCAGAAGAATATGCTAACCAGCTGGCACAGACCGGCACGCCAGGCAAAATCGATGAGCTTCCAGTAGGTACTGGCCCCTTTAAATTCGATAGCTATCGCAAAGATCATTTCATTAAGTTCCTGCGCCACGACAACTATTGGCGTGACCAAATGGAAGATGCGCCTACGAGTGATGAAGTCCTAAGCGATAACAATACTGTAGAGAGTGCCAACCAAGAAGTTGAAAATGGCCAAGGTGGCGAAGATACTGTTCAAGATGGTACAGCACAAAACGGTGACGAAACGCGCCCTGTTGTAGAGCAGCTTATATTTGACATTACGCCAAGAAGCTCACTGAGACTGGCTAAATTAATGACAGGTGAATGTGACGCTACCGCTTTTCCTGCACAGACTGAACTTGAAGTGATTCGGGCAAAAGAAGATCTGACGCTAGCGGAAAAACCAGGACTAAACATTGGATTTTGGGCGTTTAACACTCAACGCCCTCCTTTTGATAACCCAGATGTAAGACGTGCGCTAGCGGCCGCAATCGATAAGAACACATTGCTAGAAGCGGTGTATTTTGACAGTGCTACTAGAGCTAAGACCCTGCTGCCTGCGGCAAGCTGGGCGTTTCAAAATGACGCAGACGATACCGCCTACAATCCAGTTCTAGCGCGCAAATTATTAGCTGACGCCGGAGTTAAGGCCGGCTTTTCTATGACGATATGGGCTATGCCTGTTGAACGCTCTTACAATCCTAACGCAACAAAGATGGCCGAGCTCATTCAGCGTTATTTGCGTGATGTAGGCGTAGAAGCAACCATTGTCAGTTACGATTGGACTACCTTCAGACGCCATCTTCAGGAAGGCCTGCACGACTCGGTATTAATTGGTTGGTCTGCCGACAACGGAGACCCAGATAACTTCTATCGTCCGCTATTGAGCTGTGGCGCTATACCCTCTGGTACCAATCGTGCCATGTGGTGCAGTGAAGACTATGATAAGTTACTCAACGACGCTCTTCAGACAGATGATATTGAAGAACGCACAGCCATATACCGGCAAGTTAACCGATTATTATACGAACGCCTTCCTCTTGTTCCCATCGCACATGCCTATCGCTATCAGGCATACAGGAATGAACTAGAAGGAATGACCATTAATCCCTTTGGCGGTGTACGCTTTGGTGGAGTAAAAAAAGCACTGTGATCCAGATCCTCGTAAGATACTGCACTTTATTTATATTAACGCTTTTGGTGTTAGCGATTATGTCGTTTTCACTCGCCTACCTTTTTCCAGGCGATACACTTGAAAACCTAACAGGACTCGTGCCGCAAAATGAAATTCAACGCGCGGCATTGGAGCGGCAATTTAAACTAGATCAGCCCTATATTTTCCAGTTTTTCTATTATGTAGGCAATTTGCTCACTGGTGACTGGGGATACAGCTTTACGTCAGGCCTGCCGTTAAGAGAAGAGGTAGGTATCGCGATGCCAGCCACAATAGAACTGGCAACCTATGCCATGTTGATGGCGTTATTCATTGGAATACCGCTTGGTTATTATGCGGGGATTCGCAGCTATTCAACGTCGGATCACCTAATAAATAGTGCAAGTATAACAACCTATTCTTTTCCTGTTTTTTGGTTTGCGCTCCTGCTTATATTGGTTTTCAGTTTGCAGCTAGACGCTGCACCGCTGTCGGGTCGTATCAGTTTGCTTTATAACATCGAACCCGTGTCAGGCTTTATTCTCATTGATATATTATTGTCTGACATAGAAAACAAGACCTTAGCCTTCAAGGATGCCTTATCGCACTTAGCATTACCTACGTTTGCCATTGGTGCTATCGCCACCGCTTCGATGATACGTATAACAAGACGTTCTGTTATAGACGTGAAACACCGCCCCTATATCGCTGCAGCAATATCTAGAGGCCTTTCAAGTTGGCAGATATTCTTTCGTCATATTCTGCGCAACGCGTTACTGCCCATTTTACCGCTAATGGCGATACAAATTACGACATTAATAACGAACGCGATGATTGTCGAAACCTTGTTTTCTTGGCCGGGGATCGGTAATTGGCTGATTCAAGCTATTTATCAGCGAGATTACCCTGCCCTTAGAATTGGTATGATGGCAGTATCCACGGTAGTAATTACACTCACGATTCTCGTTGATTTGTTTAACCGAATGATTGACCCAAGCAGAGAGAAATACGAACGTGCCACAGTTTAGTTTATACGACGAAGAATTCCATCCGTCGCCGTGGCAACGGACTTGGGCATCATTTAGAGCGAGCCACATCGCCATGCTTGGCCTGATTATGCTGGCATTGTTTGTTGTGTGTGCGCTGTTTGCACCAATCATCACTCCCTATGATGCCGTGGAACAAAATATCGACGGACTGTTGATACCGCCTAGCTGGTTAGCTAATGGCTCTATATCGCACCTTTTCGGTACTGATGCGTTGGGTCGAGACCTATTTACCCGCATAATTTATGGGTGTCGCATCACATTAGGCTCGGCATTCATTACTGTTGTGCTGGCCATGTTAGTCGGTGTTAGCCTTGGGACCTTTGCAGGCATGCTGCGAGGTGTTCGCTCAAGTATCGTCAACCACTTACTCGATGCACTTATGGCCATTCCCACGTTACTTATTGCGATTATTATCGTTGCAATATTGGGTACCGGTTTGGTTAACAGCATGTGGGCAATTACCCTTGCACTTATTCCACAGTTTGTACACCACACAAGAAGTTTTGTACGCGCCGAAATGAAAAAAGAATATATAGTGGCGTCTAAATTGGACGGTGCCAGTAGATGGCAACTTTTTGCTCATTCTATACTACCGAACATGACCGAAATGCTGGTTGTACAGGGCACGCTTGCACTTTCTATTGCAGTTATCGACATATCTGCACTTGGTTTTCTGAATTTAGGCGCGCAGTCACCGCTTCCGGAACTTGGCGTTATTTTAGCTGATGGGCTAGATGTTGCTTATCTAGCACCGTGGAACGTTGCCGTCCCCGGCATGGCGATATTCTTCATGGTGCTATCTATCAACATTGTGGGCGACGGTTTGCGTTCAGCACTTAGAAAAAGAGTGAGTCATTAATATGCCAATGCTTGATATTAAAAACCTCACCTTGGAAATGCAGAGCAGCGATGGCGCAATTAAGGCGTTGGATAAGGTTAATCTGTCGGTTAGCAGCGGGGAAATTCGCGCACTGGTAGGAGAGTCTGGCTCAGGCAAAAGTTTGATCGTGTCCGCCATTTGCGGAGCCCTTCCTAACCAATGGAATTTAACGGCTGACCGCATGAGTTGGAATGGTGAAAACCTGCTGAGTATGTCTGTACAGCAGCGTCGTGAGGTCATGCGCCGAGAAATAGCGGTCGTATTCCAAAACCCACAGGCAAGTTTAGACCCATCGGCAACCCTTGGAGAGCAGTTGGAAGAGAGCATTCCCGATGAATTTGTTGAAGGGAGCTGGTTCTGGCAACGAGCACAACATCGCAAAAAGATCGCAATAAGCACCGTTCACAAAGTAGGAATAAAGTACCACAAGCATTATTTAAGCGCTTTTCCTCATCAAATACCGGCTGACATAGGTCAAAAATTCATGATTGCGATGGCCCTGGTTTCACAGCCTAAATTGCTCATCGCCGATGACCCAACTCGGGGAATGGAACCTACAACAAAAACACAAATTCTGAAGCTCTTCACGCGTTTGAATCAGACCCGCTCGCTCTCGATCTTGTTTGTTAGTCACGACCTACTGGCAATTGCAAGTATGTCTCACTCTATGACGGTGTTGTATGCAGGGCAGACTGTAGAATCAGGTAGAATGAAGCACATTAAGAAGCGCCCTCTGCACCCTTACACAAAAGCATTACTAGACAGCGCGCCAAGCTTCAGAAAAGATCTGCCACCGAAATCGCTGCTACCCACGCTTGGTGGCTCTATTCCCACACTACAGCATTTGCCTATTGGTTGCCGGTTAGGTCCACGCTGCCCTCGTGCACAGCGCGCCTGTGTACAAACGCCAGCCGTGCGTAAAATTCACGATCACAATTACAGCTGTCACTTCCCTCTACATATGGAGAAGCTGTAATGGATATCATGCAGGTTAAAGATCTCACGTTTATTCATAACGAGAGGAAACGTTGGCTAAAGCGTCCTGAAGTTTTTCAACTTGGTCCAGTGAACTTAAGCGTAAAGCGCGGTGAAACCATTGCAATTATTGGTGAAAATCGCTCAGGCAAATCCTTGTTGGCTAAGCTCTTGGTAGGTGCACTGCCTGCTGATGCAGGTGAAATTGAAATTAACACGCACAAATATTTAGCCAAATACCAGTCTAAAGATAGCCAGCAAAAACGTACCCATGACATTCGTATGATCTTGCAGCATAGCTCCGAGTCGATGAATCCATCGGTTCCTGTGGGAAAAATTTTGGATGAGCCATTGCGTTTGAATACAGGCCTAAGCGAAGCAGAACGCAAACCAATTATAGAAGATATGTTGGTGAAGGTAGGCCTCTTGCGCGAACACTATTACTTTTATCGACATATGCTTTCTGATGGACAGCAGCAGCGCGTAGCGCTAGCCAGAGCCATTGTGTTAAAGCCCAAAGTGTTGGTGGCTGACGAACCCTTTGCAGCGTTAGACCCTTCCATTCGTTCGCAAACGGTGAATCTTATATTGAAGCTTCAGCAAGAACTTGGTTTGGCGTTTATCTTTATTAGTCACAACTTGGGTATTGTGCGACACATTGCTGACAGGGTTATTGTGATGGAAGGCGGTGAAATTGTAGAAGAAGGCAAGACCGAAACTATCTTTAGGTGGCCCCAGCATACGCGCACTAAGAAACTCGTTACCGCATACCAGTCACTGGTACCACAAAACACAATTCGAGAATAACGAGGTTATCATTTAGGTACTGCTTTCTTAAGACGCGTACTCACACAATGAACAGGGTCGTTCTGCTCAACGCAAAGAGAAAACCCTAGAAAGCCTTTTTTGAACAAACGCCATGCAATAAAAAAGGGGCAAATAAACTGCCCCTTGTACAGCAATGCATTCGTGCTTTCTAGCCAACCAGAGCCAAAAGTATACCTGCGGCAACCGCACTACCTAGCACGCCAGCCACGTTAGGTCCCATTGCATGCATAAGTAAGAAGTTATGGGGGTTTGCTTCTAGCCCAACTTTGTTCACCACTCTGGCTGCCATTGGCACAGCAGAGACGCCAGCCGCGCCTATTAGCGGGTTTATACTGCCACCCGTCAGCTTACTCATTAGCTTGGCCATGAGTACACCTGCGGCAGTGCCTATACCAAACGCGATAGCCCCAAGCCCCAAAATACCTAAGGTCTCGACCGTAAGGAATGCTTCAGCAGATAACTTTGATCCTACTGCTAAACCAAGGAAAATAGTGACCGTATTGATGAGCTCGTTTTGGGCTGTTTTGCTCAATCTGTCTACCACGCCACACTCTTTCATTAAGTTACCGAAGCAGAACATGCCGACAAGTGGCGTTGCGGCCGGTAAAAACAAGATAGTCATAAACAGCACAGCAAGCGGGAAAATAATCTTCTCTCGCTTTGACACAGGTCGTAGTTGACCCATTTTTATTTCGCGCTCTTCTTTTGTGGTCAGCGCTTTCATGATAGGTGGCTGGATAATAGGTACCAACGCCATATAAGAGTATGCAGCGACTGCAATCGCACCAAGCAAATCAGGCGCAAGGCGTGAGGCAAGGAAAATAGCCGTCGGCCCATCCGCGCCACCTATGATAGCAATGGCGCTCGCGTCCTTTAACGTAAACTCAAAGCCAGGTATAAGGTTTAGCGCAATCGCGCCAAACAAGGTAGCAAAAATACCGAACTGCGCGGCTGCGCCAAGTAACAACATTTTGGGGTTAGCAATAAGCGCACTGAAATCAGTCATTGCGCCTACGCCCATAAAGATGAGCAGAGGAAATACCCCTGTATCTATGCCGATTTTGTATATGTAGTGCAGCAAGCCCCCCGCTTCTGAAAAACCAGCAATAGGGATGTTAGTAAGCAATGCACCGAAACCAATGGGCAGTAAAAGCAATGGCTCAAACTTTTTAACAATGGCCAAGTACAACAAGCCGAAACCCACTGCCATCATTATAAGCTGGCCGGCTTCAAAGTGCGCAAGCGCGGTACTATCCCAAAGTACCATTAACTTATCCATGTACTACCCCAATAAGATTAACGGTTGACCACTGGTTACGGCATCGCCTTCACTAACAGTAATGTCGGTGACCGTACCGGTGTATGCGGAGCGGATCTCTGTCTCCATTTTCATGGCTTCAAGGATCATCACCACATCGCCTTCTGACACGCTGTCGCCGTTTCTCACCAAGATTTTGAACACGTTACCTGCAAGCGGTGCATCAATAGACTGAGAAGAGTTAGAGTCTGATGGCGCAGCGCTGTTGGTTTGAGGCTGTGCTTGCGTCTGAGAGCCACTAGCAGGTGTAACGCTCGTCAGCGTACCTGAAGGTGCCACTTCTACGCGATACACTCTCCCATCTACGTTTACGTCGTAAGTTTCACTCGCGGTAGCCCCTTGTGAGCTTGACTTGGCTTCAGCAGGCTTAGGCGCACTCGAGCTTTGCGACTCTTGCGCGCTAGGTGCAGGTTCAAACGCATCAGGGTTGCCGCGGTTTTCGATAAACTTTAGGCCTATCTGTGGGAATAAGGCATAAGTCAAAACATCATCAATTTTATCGTCTGACAGCGATAGTTGCTTTTTCTCAGCCAGTTCATCAAGCTCTTTACTCAGTGTATCCAGCTCTGGTGCAATATTGTCAGCAGGGCGACATGTCACGGGCTCTGCGCCATCAAGCACACGCGCCTGCAACTCCTTGTTTACTGGTGCTGCGGTAGCGCCATATTCACCTTTAAGAACGCCTGCGGTTTCTTTTGTAATGCTTTTGTAACGCTCGCCGGTAAGTACGTTAAGCACTGACTGCGTGCCCACGATTTGTGAGGTTGGCGTAACAAGAGGAATGAACCCAAGATCTTCCCTTACCCGTGGAATTTCTTTTAACACTTCTTCGAATTTATCTTCAGCGCCCTGCTCTTTAAGCTGACTTTCCATGTTGGTTAGCATTCCGCCCGGTACTTGAGCCAAAAGAATACGTGCATCTACCCCTTTGAGACTGCCTTCGAACTTGCTGTATTTCTTTCTTACTTCCCTGAAGTAACTGGCAATTTCTTCTAGTTCGGGTAGTGCAATACCCGTATCGCGCTCTGTACCTTCTACGATAGAAACCATGGTCTCAGTTGCACTATGACCATAAGTCATGCTCATTGAAGAAATAGCCGTGTCCAGCATATCAATGCCGGCATCGATAGCTTTTTGATACGTCGCCGTACTCAACCCTGTTGTGGCATGGCACTGCATGGCAATAGGTACATCAACCGTTTCTTTTAATCCGGTAATCAATGCCTCGCACTCGTACGGTTTTAAAAGCCCAGCCATATCTTTTACGCAGATAGAATGAACCCCTAGGTCTTCAAGCTGTTTCGCCATTTCGAGCCAAAGCTTAAGATTGTGCACAGGGCTTACCGTATAAGAAATTGTCCCTTGCGCGTGAGCGCCACTGTCTATGGTCGCTTTTATTGCGGTTTTCAAATTCCTAATGTCATTCATGGCATCAAAAATTCTAAATACATCTACGCCACTTTCGTGAGCACGCTCTACAAAGCGAGTGACAACATCGTCAGCATAATGGCGGTAACCCAATAGGTTTTGACCACGCAACAGCATTTGCTGTTTCGTGTTAGGCATGGCTGCTTTTAGCTTTCTGATGCGCTCCCAAGGGTCTTCCCCTAAATAACGAATACAGGCATCAAATGTAGCACCACCCCAAGATTCAACTGACCAAAAGCCAGCTTTATCTAGTTTTTCCGCTATGGGAAGCATATCTTCAATACGCATGCGCGTAGCAAGAAGGGATTGGTGGGCATCACGCAGAACCAGCTCGGTAAGGGCCAGAGGCTTAGACATGGTAACTCCTGATTAGGCTTTATTTTTTAGAATTTTGGCGATGGGTATGAATTGCGGCAGAAATAGCTGCGATAACGTTTCCGTCTATTCCTGGTTGTACCGCTTGATTGTTTCGACTCAAATTAGCTGAAGGCCCTTTTAAATGAGCTGAAGGCTCTGCTGTTTCACCGGGAAAAGCTTCACAAAATCGGGCAATGAGATGAATACCCACAATAAGAAGCCCTAAGAATGAGAAAACAAATACCATTCCTATAAGCATAAGAGAACCCGCTTCAAAGAGCAGGCTAGCGACGGATCCCGAATTCATATTCAAACCTGTTGTTATTTTGTACCTGAATAAGTATCACGTGGTTTTTCAAAACACAACAAAGCAGCATAAAAAACCACTTTAAAATGAATAAAACCCGCCAAAATGAAACTTAATGCATTATTATTTAATAAATTTGCAACAAAAGCATGTTTTAGGAATTAGCATAAGCGTTGCCGATGCCAGCAATCTACGTTTACGTTCATTTATACTCACGCCTTAATTAAAGCCTATATTTTCCGTAAAGTCACTGTCTAGCTGTTTAGCGAAATCTTTCGCATGCATCGCCAACAATACCAATCCGCATAGATATGCATACTTGACGCACCAGTGTGTACCAACGATGCGGTTATCTCAACTAGCTGGCCTACTTTTATAGGTTTTATGAAACGTATGCCATTGGCAGACACCGTGACGCAGTAACATTTGGACCACTGCGCGGCACAGGCATAGGCTGCTTGGTCAATCCATTTCATTAAGCTGTTATAGAGAGCATGCCACCGTGAACGTTACCGCCAAAGTTTACGTCGGTAGGTTCTGCTAAAAATCGAAAAGTAGTAGATGGATGTGCCATAGCGTACCTCGCGCTTTACTGCTGTTAGACACATTAAGTTTAGCTTAATTTTTGAACAGCGCGCTTAGACGAAAGTGGAGAGAACAAAAATAAAAGGAGTAGAAATGAAAAAACCCACCTAAAAAGGTGGGTTTTTCAATATGGCGCGTGTGGAAGGATTCGAACCTCCGACCGCCTGGTTCGTAGCCAGGTACTCTATCCAGCTGAGCTACACACGCGTAAACTTGTGTACTTTTGAATTTTACATCAAAAGGTGACGCTTTAAAATAAGTGGCGCGTGTGGAAGGATTCGAACCTCCGACCGCCTGGTTCGTAGCCAGGTACTCTATCCAGCTGAGCTACACACGCGCAAAACTTGTTGTTGGCCGTCACTGCCAACGAATAATGGCGGAGAGGGAGGGATTCGAACCCTCGATACGCGTATATGCGTATGGTTCCTTAGCAGGGAACTGGTTTCAGCCACTCACCCACCTCTCCTTGACTGCGGGGTGCATTTTACGGATTCATTGGCCTGAGTCAAACCTTTTTTATAAAGAAATTGTTCACCCGCTGCCATTTTAAACGATTCGAGCAAAAAACCAGTAATTTGTTCGCAATACAAGCAATTGAACCGAATTTTATTTAACGATGCTCGTTAATTTGCATTTGAATATGCGCAGCTTCATTGCAGTTTTAACTGACCCGCCTTAATAATTTAGTCAATTTTTCAAAAATAATATCAAAAAGTTTTGAATTTATTTGTTCAAAACCAAGTACGCTGATTCGTATTACTTACTGAAGTTATTTAAAAGCGCTCCAAAATCTCAGATAAAGCGGTTAATGTCTCGGTTTAAAAATCGTCCACCCAGAAGGCATTGTGCTAGAAAAAAGCTGTGCACGACCCAGAGACTTAACTTGGTCGTTAGCGCGAGACATCACAACGTCATTTCTAGCGAAATAGAACAGAAACAATAGACTTGCGCTAAAGCCCGATAAGATTTACTCACTTAAAACAAAAAAGGCCAGCGTAAGCTGACCTTTTCCAATGAAGCGTATAATGCAATTATTCTGCAGAGCCTGGCTGACCGCCTTTTTCTGCTTGAATGCGCATGTATATCTCTTCACGGTGCACAGAAACTTCTTTTGGTGCATTCACACCGATACGTACCTGATTCCCTTTTACACCTAGTACGGTAACGGTTACATCGTCACCAACCATAAGCGTTTCACCAACTCGACGAGTCAAAATAAGCATTCGCTTGCTCCTGTTCCTTAATACTGAACATCATCCATTAAGATTTGCCAACCCATCGGCACGACCCGATGGAAGCGACAGTGATTCCATGTTTCTGCGTCACTTCAAAAACTCACTGTTATACACAAAAATAATTATAGCTTATCTTGTAACCAAGCGTTAACCGAATCTAGCGCCTGGCCCAAGTTTTCAGGCTGGTCACCGCCTGCCTGTGCCATATCTGGACGACCGCCCCCTTTGCCACCTACTTGTGATGCGACAAAGTTAACTAGCTCGCCCGCTTTAACTTTACTAGTGAGGTTTTTAGTAACGCCAGCAATAAGATTCACTTTCGCGTCATTAGCCACACCTAATACTACGATCCCTTCACCAATTCGGTTTTTAATGTCATCCATCATTGAACGCAATGACTTCGCTTCAACACCTTCCAAATTCGCAATAAGAACTTTAACGCCATTTATCTCTACTGCATTACTAAGCATATCAGCACCTTGCTGACTCGCCAGTTTTTGTTTCGCAGAATTGAGCGCTTTTTCTAGTTCTTTAGTCTGATTTTGCAGAGAAACTACGCGATCAAGTACATTTTGGCTGTCTGTTTTCAATAACGCAGACAATGAAGACAGTGTCGCTTGTTGGGTTTGCACGACTTCAAGTGCATGCTCGCCAGTAACTGCTTCGATACGTCGAACGCCCGATGCAATACCCGCTTCACTGGTAATTTTAAACAAGCCAATATCACCAGTACGTGTAACGTGAGTACCACCACATAGCTCAACAGAGAATGGCCCCATGGTTACCACGCGAACTTTTTCGTCGTACTTTTCACCAAATAGCGCCATTGCGCCTGATGCTTTGGCTTCATCCAAATCCATTAGTTCAGTTGCTAACGTGTGATTTGCACGAATTTCTTGGTTAACTCGTCTTTCAATCTCAGCTAGCTGCTCAGCCGTTACCGCCTCAAAATGCGAGAAGTCAAAACGCATGCGCGGCGCTTCAACCAATGAACCTTTCTGAGTTACGTGCTCACCTAAAATTTCACGCAGTGCTGCATGAAGTAAATGCGTTGCGCTGTGGTTCTTTTTAATGGCTTCACGATTTGCTGCATCAATCGCTGCGGTTGCCGTATCACCTTTAGATACCGAACCTTTAGCAATACCTTTGTGTGCAAACGCATTACCCATTTTTTGGGTGTCGGTAACGATGAATTCACCGTTTGCCACGCGAAGCACACCTTTATCTCCAGCCTGACCACCACTTTCAGCGTAGAACGGTGTGCTGTCTAATACCACAACGCCTTCTTGACCGTCTTCAAGCTTCTCAACAAACGCATTGTCGGCAATAAGTTCAACCACATTCGCCTGGCCTTCTACATCGGTGTACCCAGTAAATGAGGTTGTGTGGTCAATGGCGAGTTTACTATTGTAGTCTGCACCAAAGTTGCTAGCCTGCTGTGCACGGGCACGCTGTGCTTGCATAGCAGCTTCAAAACCTTCTTCGTCAATCTTAAGGTCGTGCTCACGTGCTACATCATTGGTTAAGTCAGTAGGGAAACCATAGGTGTCGTAAAGCTTGAACACTACGTCACCCGGCACTGTGTCGCCTTCTAGAGTTTCTAATGTATCGTTTAGGATAGCCATACCACGGGCTAACGTTTTGCTAAACTGCTCTTCTTCAACACGTAGTACTTTTTCAATTACCGGTAGCTGGTCTACAAGTTCTGGATACGCTTCACCCATTTCTTTGGCAAGTGATGCTACAAGCTTATAGAAGAAAATATCGTTTGCGCCAAGCTGATAGCCGTGGCGGACAGCGCGACGAATAATGCGACGTAATACGTATCCGCGCCCTTCATTTGATGGCATAACGCCATCGCAAATTAAGAAGCTGCACGAACGAATGTGATCGGCGATAACCCGTAGCGATTTATTTTCTAAATCTTCGCTTCCAACAATTGATGCTGCTGATTTGATCAAGTTTTGGAAAAGGTCGATCTCGTAGTTGCTGTGCACGTTCTGCAAGATAGCGGAAATACGCTCTAGGCCCATACCGGTATCGATTGAAGGCTTAGGGAGTGGCTCCATGGTACCGTCAGCTTGTTTGTTAAACTGCATAAATACCAGGTTCCAAATTTCGATAAAGCGGTCGCCGTCTTCTTCTGGTGTTCCCGGAGGACCTCCCCAAATGTGCGCACCGTGATCGTAAAAGATTTCAGAACAAGGACCACATGGACCGGTATCGCCCATAGACCAGAAGTTATCTGACGTACTAATGCGAATAATCTTTTCTTTTGGAACACCAATATGGTTTTCCCAGATGTCGAAAGCTTCGTCATCTTCAGAATAAACGGTGACTAAGAGCTTTTCTTTTGGCAAACCAATTTCTTTGGTAAGGAAATTCCACGCAAACTCTATCGCTTCTTTTTTGAAATAATCGCCAAAGCTGAAATTACCCAGCATTTCAAAAAAGGTATGGTGACGCGCAGTGTAACCTACGTTCTCAAGGTCGTTATGCTTACCACCTGCGCGAACGCAGCGCTGTGACGATACCGCACGGGTATAGCTGCGTTTTTCCGCACCTAAAAAACAGTCTTTAAACTGGTTCATGCCCGCGTTAGTAAAAAGAAGTGTGGGATCATCTGCCGGAACCAGTGACGAGCTCGCCACCGCTTGGTGGCCATGGCTTTTAAAATAATCGATAAACTTGTTACGTAAGTCAGCAGTTGATAATGTCATTGAAAACCTAACTTCCTTTATTCTATTTTTGAAACGTGCGATTTGCCTGTTCTAATGAGCTTTATAATCGGGGCAGTTTGCGGATACGCAATACGCTTATCCTCGCTATAATTCTCTGGATAATTAAAATGCACACAAATTTGCGCAACAATACCATGGATAACGCAATTTTGTTAAGTGTAACGGGGAGAAGATAGGCTCAAATTTCACTTTAAGTAGACGAAAATAGCCAGTATTCATAAAACGAATCGCCAACGGCATCTATTTGTCGGTCAACATGAGCGTAAACCAGCCGTTTTAGCTAGATTCGTTTGCGCTTACCGCATATTCAATGTGATCTTGGTAAAAGCCACGATATTGAAGAAATTGTTTCTGCTTTTGTCTCAACGCGAATTCGTTTTCATAAAACTCGCCAAACTTTTTCTCTTTTACTTTTTTAGCACTTTCAAACCAGTCAGCGTCAATCTCTCTCATTGCGTGTTCTGCAGTACTTTCATCTACACCGTATTGCTGTAAGTCTAATTTAATTGCGCGGGGTCCCTTCCCTTTCAAATACAGTGCGCGAGCTCGGCTTTCTGCAAATCTAGCATCGCTTTGGATATCAGCATCTTTGAATTCCTCCAGAATAGGCATGAAAGCATCACTCGCTATTCCCTTCTGCTGCAACTTTCGCATAATCTCGTTAAAGCTATGCTCTCGTCGTGCCAGCATGCGAGTAATCGCGTCGGTAATGATTTTTCGGTCGAACTCTGACATTTTTGTAAACTTACTCTTCTGTATTAAACGTAGAAACCGCGTTATTTTAGCGTTAATTACTCGTACATTGCGACTATCTAGCGTTTTACGCACTTAACCTCTACATGATGTAAACTGCATGACAGCATCCAACTATCGCATAACAATAATAGATTCGATTGAACAGATCTCTAAAGAGCGCTGGCAATACCTCGCAAAAGAATCGGGTCCTTTCGTTTCTTATGAATTTTTACATGCGCTAGAACGCAGCGGCTCGTGCAGCAATGAATCTGGGTGGCAGCCTTGCCATATTGCTATAGCGCAGAGCCAGCATGGGGCTGTTAATCTCGTTATTCCCGGCTATCTGAAAACTCACAGCTACGGTGAATACGTGTTTGACCACACATGGGCTAATGCTTATGCACAGCACGGTCTCGACTATTATCCTAAATGGATATCGGCCACCCCCTTCACGCCCGTAACAGGTTCTAGACTACTTTCTGATGGACACATTGCGCTTACTCCGTCGCTTTTAAGTGAACTAGAAAATACATTGACAGCGTATGTAGAGTCCGTATTTGGTGAGGCTTTATCTTCTTTTCATTGGCTATTTCCCAATGAAAGCACCTCGGCTCAAATCACCAGTTGCGGTACCCCCAAGGCAAATGACTTATCCATTGAACAACTTCGAGATCAATCCGACACGCTAAACCGTTACCTGACCCGATACGCGGTTCAGTTTCAGTGGCATAACTACGGTTATGGTGATTTCGACGATTTTCTTAACGCGCTTACCTCCCGCAAAAGAAAAGATATCAAGAAAAGTCGACGTAAACTGAACGAGCAAGGCGTCCGCTTTACCCATTATACCGGCAGTAAGATTAGTCCAGAGACACTGCAGTTTTTCACAAAGTGTTACAAAGCAACCTATTTAAAACGAAGCGGTCACGTGGGATATTTGAATGATGTGTTCTTTGAGCAGCTTGTCAAGACCATGAGCGAGAACATGCTTATAGTGACGGCAATAGAGAATGAGGTAGCAGTAGCCAGCGCCCTCTTTTTCTACGATGATACAGGACTGTATGGCAGATACTGGGGAGCGCTGAAAGAAATAGACGGGTTACATTTTGCCTGCTGTTATTTTGAAGGCATTGAATTCGCCATTGAGAAAAAGCTATCGCTTTTTAATCCCGGCACCCAAGGTGAACATAAAATACTTCGAGGCTTCGAGCCCATTTATTGCCGTTCTCATCACAAATTACAACATCCGTCGTTTCACACTGCTGTAGCAGACTTTTTACAGCGAGAAACGCCACATATCGCAAGCTATTTTAATCAGGCACGGAATGCTTTACCGTTTAACAAGGAATTTGTGCCTACTTTAAAAACAACGAGTGTCACTGCACCTAACGACGACACTTATAATCACAACGAGAAAAACGATGAAATATAAACTTCTTGCCGTAGCGATTGCGGCATCTTTGGGACTTGCTGGTTGCGGTCAGCCTGAACAAGCCCAAGAACAAACCAGCAATGTTGAAGCGCCAGAAATGAAGGGCGAAGCGGAACTAGGCTCTTTTGGCGTAGACTTGACCGCTCGTAATGAAGCGGTAAAACCTGGTGATGACTTCTTCATGTACGCGAGCGGTACATGGTACGACAACTACGAGCTGCCCGCTGACAAAACTCGCTACGGCGCGTTTACGGGTCTTGCAGAGCGTAGTGAAGAGCAAGTTAAAAACATCATTGATGGGCTAATGGAAAAGTCTTCTCTAAATGCAGAAGAAAAGCTTGTTCACGACTTTTTCGTTGCTTATATGGATACAGATACCATCAACGAAAAAGGTATTGAGCCAATTAAAGACGTACTCACGTCTATCGATAGCATTGAAAACAAAACTGACCTAACCAAAGCATTTGGTAACAGCTGGTTAGTAGGCTCAACCACGCCAATTGGCGGCGGTATGTGGTACAACCGCCTTGACCCAAATGAATACCAATTAAGTGTTGGTGTTGGTGGTTTAGGCCTTCCTGATCGCGACTACTACCTGAGCGATAGCGAACGTTTTGTTAAAATTCGTGAAGCTTATGTAGCGCACATCGAGCAGATGCTAAATTTTGCAGGCGAAGAAAACGCAGCTGAAAATGCGGCGAATATTCTTGCCCTTGAAACACAAATTGCAGAAATTCAGTGGCCTCGCGAAAAACGCCGTGACCGCGACCTTACTCTTAACCAGATTGAACGTAGCAAGCTGTCTGACGAGTACCCTGGCTTTGATTGGGATACATATTTTGCTCAAACCGGTTATAAGGTACCTGAGCTAAATATTACACAGCCTGAGCCAGTAAAAGACGTTATTAAAATTATTAACGAAGCTGATCTCGCTGATTGGAAGTCGTACTTAAAATATCACACTATTTCAAACAATGCGGATTTCCTTTCTGAAGATATCTACCTAGCCAACTTTGACTTCTTTGGTCGTACACTAAGCGGACAGCAAGAGCCTCGTCCTCGTTGGAAACGCGCAGTGAGCCAAATGTCTGGTACTGAGTCACTTGGTTTTGCTATCGGCAAGATTTACGTAAACGAATACTTCCCAGAAAGCTCAAAAGAGCAGATGGCGGAGCTGGTTGAGAACTTGCGTACAGCACTAGGTGAGCGTATTGAAAACCTAGACTGGATGAGCGAAGAAACCAAGGTAAATGCCAAAGAAAAGCTAATGGCATTTAACCCTAAAATTGGCTACCCAGACGAATGGCAGTCTTTCGACGGCGTAACCATCAGCGACAAAGACTTAGTAGGCAATGTTCGAAACCTACGCACATTCTTCCAAGACCAATCGGTAGAACGTGAGCTAAAGAAAACAGATCGCAATCGCTGGGGTATGACACCGCAGCGCGTTAACGCCTACTACAATAGCTCGTTCAACGAAATTGTATTCCCAGCGGCTATTTTGCAACCACCATTCTTTGATCCAAACGCCGACGCAGCAGTTAACTACGGTGCAATCGGTGCGGTAATTGGTCACGAAATGGGACATGGTTTTGACGATCAAGGCTCGAAGTCAGATGCAAACGGAATTCAGCGCAACTGGTGGACCGATGCTGACCGCGCAGCGTTTGAAGAAAAAGCGGATATGCTAGCCGAGCAATACAGCCAGTACGAGCCTATCGAAGGTAACTTCGTAAATGGTCGCAACAGCTTGGGTGAAAACATTGGTGACGTGGGTGGTCTAGCCATGGCTTACCACGCCTACAAACTTAGCCTTAACGGCAAAGAAGCACCGGTAATTGACGGCCTAACAGGCGATCAGCGTTTCTTCCTTGCATGGGCACAAGTGTGGAAAGAAAAACGCACTGAAGAAAGCATGCTGAATCAACTTCGCGCAGGTACACACGCGCCAGGTCGTTATCGTGCACAAGCTCCAAGAAACCATGATGCATGGTATGAAGCGTTTGACGTGAAACCAGGTGATGCACTTTATCTTGCGCCAGAAGAGCGCGTAAGAATTTGGTAACTCATTGAGTTAAGCACTTAGTGAGCACATGCTAGCTTTCGCGCCGGATAGCGATTTGTATCTGGCGCCAGCTAATACCAGTCCGCATAGCTCATTTAGAAAGTGTAGATAATTAAAAAGGGCGGCTCGACTTATCTCGAACCGCCCTTTTTATTTTTCTAATCAGTATTCGCTCGGTGGTACTTATACGCCAGCCCCGAGTACTTGTTTAACTTCCGTTTGCTTATTTATCTTCCGTATTGGGCAACTAAATCGCGAACGTATTGTTTACAACGGGCTACAGCCTCTGAAAAATCACCGTTACCCACACTACCCATGGAATAACGAAGCCAATACCCATCAATTAATGCAGCGGTAGACGCAGCGGCGTTTTTGACCTGCTCAGGTTTAAGTAGCTTGCGGTAACTAAACGCTAAATTACGCTCTAAGCGTTTGTGGTTAATACACTGCAAACGATGCAAGCCTTCGTTGTGAAGTGACAACGCCCAGAAGTTGAACCAAGTATTGGTGGCGGAACTCGCCCCTTGCGTTTGTGAAAAGTTATTTTCAATAATGAAATCAATCCGCTCTAGGGGATCGTCAATACGCTGCGTGATTTTTAGCGCATCGAGAAGGTGGCGCATCGTTGCTTCAATTAAACCTTGCTTGTCACCAAAATAGTGACTGATTATCCCTGAAGAAAGCCCAGCTCTTTTGCTAATTAAGCTAATCGTTGTACCGTGATAGCCAACTTCTGCCATCACTTCTAGCGTTGCTTCTATTAATTGCTTCTTGCGAACTGGCTCCATTCCCACCTTGGGCATGCTACAACTCCAAACCTTAAATCTAAAAAATAACCTGCGACAGCACAATGCCGCCGCAGGCATGATATCACGATTAAAAGGTTAAGCGTGCGTTGACTGCAACAGCGCGAGGTGCGCCAATCCAAAATGCACCTGGTGCAATGGTAGACGCATAGTCTTCATCAAACAGGTTGTTTACTGTTAAACGCACTTCTAGCTCTTCAGCACCTGAACCAATGTTTTCGATAAAGCCGCCAATATAGAAGTCGCTAACGATATAGTCATCAACTTGTGCTGCATTATCAATATCCAGGTAGCGGCTATCAACGTACTTGGTAGACAGGCCTGCAAAGAAGTTATCGCGTGCCCAATCAAGGCTAATTACCGCCATAGTGTCAGGCGTACCGATAACCGTATTACCTTCAATAGCTACCAGTGACACTTCTGGGTTTTCAGGGTCAGCGATGGCTGCCAGCGCATCGTCAAGCGTATCGTATTGCGTACCTGAACTACCTACCGTCGCAACATATTCTGACTCGCTTAAGGTAATGGAAGTAAACAACGAGAACTCTTCGGTTAGCATAATGTCTGCTGAAATTTCAAAACCGCTAGACTCAATACCGCCCACGTTTTTATATCCACCCGCGGCCGCTTCAAGAAAGTCTATGCCCTCTGAGGTTTCGTTACTGGTAAATTGAATACGGTCGTTAAACTCAATATTGTAGTAGGTCACGCTGGCATTGATGCCAGGTGAAGAGTAGCGGAAACCTACGTCAATGTTGTCAGCGGTTTCTGGCTTTATAAAGCGAAGGTCAGTATCGTTGCGCTCTAGTTGTGCATCTTTGATTGCCGCAAAGTTCTCACCGTAACCTGCGAAAACTTCCACTCCTTCAATGGGTAAAGGTGCAACGATACCGGCTGAGAATAAGGTATCTGAGTCAGTATTCACCGCTAGGTTGTTGGCTGAATCAAAGTTGTCCGTTTTTTCGATATCTACGTTAAACTTCTTGGCACCAGCGCGAATGCGGGCAAAGCCTAGATCAAGCTCATCTTCCACATAGTACATCAAGGTATCAACTGGGAAGGTTCTGTCGTACTGCACCCAGTAAGGCACGTTGTCATAATCGACACTAATAGACGAATTGGTAATTTTATGCCAATCGCGAGACTCGCCACGCTCATAGTCTTCCCACCAAATACCAAAACGTACGCTATTATCAAAATCACCAATTTTGGTGTACCACACAGCATCAGCATTAATGCCAAAACGCTCTTTATCATAATGGGTGTGACGATATGAGCCCACGGGAATAGCGCCTTGCGCATGACAGCCTGGGTCATATTCTGCCCCTGCACCACCATAAGGGAAGGTCAGTGAGCTTTGACAACCCTCAATAGGGCTTAGCTGGTTGCCTTGTCTATCAACAAAGTAGATTTGTCCCAGCTCCTCTCCACCGAATACTGTATTTCCAACAATAAGCTCTGAGTGCCCTTCTGCTCCATCATCAGTGATATCAACAATATAGGGTGGAACCCATTCGCCGCGTCCTTCATTGTCGTGATAATACACGTTAGTCATAAAATCGACCTGGCCAATAGTAAAGTCAGCCTGTAAATAAGCGAAAAGGTTTTCGCGTAGGGTAGACCAACCTCGACGATACGCCTGATCTTGATAAGGCACGCCTGTCCACTCGTCCGTTAACTGGTCCCAATCTGGATTTTGCTCATATTGCGCCAGCCCGTATATGCGCTGGTAGTTATCTTCGTGGGTATCGTCGTAAGACAGGTAACCTGTAAGAGACACGTCGTTAACGGTAGAGATAAACTTCATGGCTAAATGATCACGGGTATTCTCTGCTGCCTGCTGCATAAAGTCAGAACTTTCTTGACTTGAAAGGCTTATCCACGCGTAAGTATCTTTAAAGATTTCGCCTGTTTCGTAGCGTACATAGTATTTTGACGCATCAAATGAACCCGCAGTTACACTGGTTATTAAGCCCTGCTCCGCAGACGGGTTAATGGTGGTGAAATTCAGTGTGCCGCCCAAGGCTTCGTGTGAACGGGAAGCGATATCCGCCGTACCCTGAGAAACTTCAACGCCTTTTACGTTTTCGGTATCGATATAGCGATTCGCTTTCGCGCCACCACCGTAATTCGAGTTACCGTTGGCGATGCCATCTACCGTCATGCCAATTTGCTGCTCGTTTAGGTTTACTTGAAAGCCACGAATAACAATAGACGTTGACCAGTCATCAGCCCCAAAGGTATCACCTTCGTTAATAAGCACACCCGGCAGGTTATCAACCGCGGCTAACACACTGCTAAGATTAGCCTGTTGTTTAAACATATCGTCGCTCGTTGCGTTATTCGCGTAAGAAACGCTTCGCCCAACAACGGTAATTTCTTCTATGCGCTCTTCGTCAGCACGCTCTGCTTCCTCTGCCCACGCCACTGTAGGTGTAGTCATAGACGAAAGTGCTGCAAGTACAGCTAACGAGAGTTTATTGTGTGTTTTCATGTGTTTCCCAAAGTAGTTGTGTAATGTTTACTCACTACTCTAGGGAGGAATTGTTACAGTAGCGTTAAGTTTAATTGAACAATCAATTAATAAAACATTTTCCATGTTTGTTTACTCAATGACATCCAAGTAAACACGCACCAGCTATAAACGGACCCAGAAATTTAGCAAAGAAATCTTTGCCTAACAGACACAAAAAAGCCCTCACTAAGGAGGGCCAAAAGGGAAAGTTTTATCTTACCTTGATATTACTTTACGACTGCGTTGCGGCTTGAAAACGGGTGTTTTTGCTTTCAGTCCCGGCTACTTGCTTTTCTGCGTAAAGCAAGGCGTCGTGTAGCGTGTCAAAGTTGGGGATACCTGGGTGCGCTTCGTTTACGCCCTCAAGCACCTTATTGACTTCTGCATTAGCACCACAAATAACCAGCTGACGACCTGCCGCTAGTGCATCTGAGGTAACTGTATCAACTGCCATCGCAGCAGAAACATCCATAAGTGGAACGCGCGAGAAATCTAAAATGGTGACTTTAGAACCCGGTTTCACACGCTCACGAACGTGGTGGCCCAAATCGGCAGCCGCACCAAAGCTTAGTGGTCCGCCAAAACTAAAGATTGATACTTTGTCTTTAAGAGATTCCAATAGCTCATTTTCTTTAGGGTCGTTTAACGACTCAGGGATTTTCTTAAGCTCTTCAATTTGCAGCTGTGCGATTTGCTTAACGTAAGCTAATGCTGCGAATACCACGCCAACACCAACTGCTGTGATCAGATCTACAAATACCGTTAGCGCAAGCACCATAATCATTAGGCCGAAGTCCCAACGTGGGCCTTTGTGAGCGCGCTTCAAGTAACTCCAGTCGATGATATCTAAACCAACTTTAACCAATATACCAGCAAGAACAGCGTGAGGAATTTGCGCTGCTAGCGGGCTAAGACCTAACACAATTGCTAGAAGCACTAGTGCGTGTACCATACCTGAAATGTTGTACTTACCACCGCTACGGATATTTACAACAGTACGCATCGTTGCGCCTGCACCTGCGATACCGCCGATAAGACCAGCAAATGTATTACCAATACCTTGGCCGATTAGCTCTTTGTTACTATCGTGACGGGTACGCGTCATGTTATCAGCAACAAGAGATGTAAGTAGACTATCGATGGCTCCCAGCACAGCTAGAATAAACGCGGCTTCAAGAATAAGCAGTGCTTTGCTTTGGTCAAATACTGGAAGGTGAAGGCTAGGTAAACCCGTCGGGATATCACCAAGAATTGGCACAGACAACGCTAAACTTACAAGCGTGCCAATGATAAGTGCAGCCAGTGCGCCAGGCACATACTTGCCTAATTGCGGTGGCCATTTGTAGGCAATAACCAAGGTACCAAGGCCTAACGCTAAGGTTGCAAAATCAATATCGGCAAGCGCGGTTGGCAAGTATGTCAATGCGCCGATTGTTCCGCCTGGAGGCTCATGGCCCAGCAAGCGGCCGATTTGAAGAATGATGATGATTGCACCGATGCCCGACATAAAGCCCGATATTACCGGGTAAGGCACCAGGCGAATGTATTGACCAACGCCAAGGACACCAAAAACAATCTGGAATATACCGGCCAATATCACAGCTGTGAATATAAGGCTGGCGTCGCCTGACAGACTTGCGAACAAGCCTGCAAGAACAACAACCATAGGCCCCGTTGGACCAGAAATCTGTGCTGGTGTACCACCGAAAAGTGCGGCAAAGAAGCCAACCGCAATAGCACCGTACAGACCCGCCATTGGGCCTAAGCCTGACGCTACACCAAGTGCAAGCGCCAGTGGTAAAGCAACGATACCGGCTGTTAAACCGCCGGTAAAATCGCCTCGTAGGTTTGAAAGGTTAATTTTTACCATAGTTATAGACCTTATTCACCGCGAGCAAGTTGTGCTTCGGCAGTAGACTCGTCCATTACATCAAATTCACCAGACTCAGTGTTGTAGTAAAGCACTTCACCTGAACCAATGTTATAAACCCATCCGTGAAGTTTAACCTGACCTGTTGCAATTTTTGCAGCAACAGCAGGGTGAGTGCGAAGGTGCTGAATTTGCTGAACAACGTTCTCTTTCGTTACCGCTTCTAGGTCGTCAATAGAAAGGTCTGAATGGCCACAGCGCTCTTTAACAACTTCAGTTGCAACACGGCAATGACCTAGCCACTCTTTTACATGCGGAAGCGCACTTAAGCCTTCAGGGTTGATGGCGCCTTTCATTGCACCACAGTCAGTATGGCCACAAATAACAATGTGAGAAACGCCCAGTGCAGCAACTGCAAACTCAATAGACGCTGTCATGCCACCAGTTTGATTGCTGTGAGGAGGTACGATGTTGCCCGCATTACGGCAGATAAATAGCTCACCCGGATCAGTTTGTGTTACTAAGTTCGGGTCGATACGTGAATCAGAGCACGTAATGAAAAGCACTTCAGGGTTCTGCCCAGTAGCTAGTTTTTGAAACGTAGCTTTTTTGTTTGGGTAAACTTCTTTCTGGAATTTGGCAACACCTGAGATAACGTGATCCATATATAACTCCCAATTTTTTAATAATTGTAATGATTATGTAATTACGCCAGTTTCACCTGATAGATTAATAGTTTAATATACTAACTCGCGATAGCTAAAAACTATCACTGCTTACGTAACACTACCCATAAGCATAGTAAGAGAGAGCCATTTTCACCATGCAATTCAACGGAAAGACCCCGTCAATTAACCAAATCCGCTATTTTGTTGCAGTGGCTAAATACCTAAGCTTCAGGCAAGCAGCGGGAATACTGGGAATTAGTCAGCCTACTCTGACCAGTCAGATCAGTGCGCTAGAAAACCTCTTAGGGCTAACGCTTTTTGAACGATCACGCACGGGAACGCTGTTGTCTCCCCAAGGTAAAGCCTTGCTTGATGCAGCGGAAGAGGTGCTGCAGGCCTCTCAACGGTTCAGCGAAATTGCACGAGACTTGTCCGAGGGTGAAGTTGTAACCTACCGGTTAGGGATACCGCCAACACTAGGGCCTTATTTACTTCCCTTTGTGCTACCAGATCTGCACAAACGGAAGCCCGGCTTGCGCTTCTATGTTCGAGAAGGCGCCCCTAACGCATTGCAACACGGTCTACTGCGTGGTGAATATGACCTAATTCTTTCCCCACTTTCGGGCGAAAACTCTCAATTGATCACGCAACCACTCTTCAAAGAGCCTTTAAAATTCGTCACGCCTTCTGATCACAAATTGTCAGGAAAAGCCTATGTTAAGCCAGAAGAAATAAGCGGCGAGAAAGTGTTAACACTCGAAGACCGACATCACTTTCATCATCAAGTGCAGCGCATTTGCGATGAGATTGGGGCAGATTTACAGCGTGATTATGAGGGCACCAGCCTCGATACTTTGCGTCAAATGGTGGTAATGGGCATGGGTGTAGCCTTCCTACCCGGGCTTTATATTCATTCTGAGTTGCACAAGCCTGAAGCATTACACGTGTGTGAGATTGCCGATATGCCTATTGAGCGTCAGCACTCATTAGCGTGGAGAAACACTGCGCCTGGACGAAAGACCTTTAGAGAAATATCAATTATCATAAAAGAGATAATTGAAACTCGCCTGTCGGACGCCGTGACTATAGTCAGTGCTGCCCCAAGCCCTCTTCAAAAACGTTAAACTGGTTGTAATTTATTATGATTGATAGACAACATTTACGAATAGTAAGAGCGATAGATGCTGAAGGCACGATGACAGAAGCGGCAAAATCGCTTTTTCTAACCCAGTCAGCGTTAAGTCACGCTATGAAAAAGTTGGAAGCCCATTTTGACGTACCGCTTTGGAAAAAAGACGGCAGAAGACTAACGCTGACTCAGGCGGGTCAGGGTGTATTGGGCTTAGCTCACCGAGTTTTACCCCAGTTTGAGCATACTGAAGCCCAATTACGCAGATTCGCCGATGGTAAACAGGGCATATTACGTATTGGGATGGAGTGCTACCCGTGTTTTGAATGGTTGCTCAAGGTAGTGGCGCCTTTTTTGAAAGCATTTCCCGATGTTGATGTAGATGTACGCCGCGCGTTCTCTTTTGGCGGTTTACAAGCGCTTCACGGGTACGATATTGATATATTGCTCACGCCAGACCCTCTTTCACTTGAAACCATTACCTACACGCCAGTGTTCGAATATGAACAAGTGTTGGTAATGGATAAGCACCACCCTTTGGCAGAGAAACCATTTGTTACACCGAAAGACTTAAGCAATGAGACCCTTATCACCTACCCCGTAGAACTCAGTCGACTGGACGTATTCACGCATTTTCTTACTCCTGCCAATTGCACAGTGAGGCAACATAAAACGATTGAAACCACAGAGATCATCTTACAAATGGTAGCAGCGGGACGTGGTGTTACTGCGCTACCTAAATGGTTAATTGATGAATCAAAAGAAAGCGATCTCCTGACTTGTCGGTCGCTTGGTGAACAAGGCGTATCAAAAACGCTGTACTTGGGTCATAGAAAAGCGCAGGACGTATTGGGGTTTGTAGATGATTTCATTGCCCTTTCGCAAACGCACAAGCCATAGGTTTTCCAAACTGTATTTCGGAAACTTATGTCAAACTAGGGAATAAAATAATTCGCTTGCCAACAATGTTGGCAAGCGACAACGCTCTAATTAAAGACTGTCGCGCATTATGCGCGGTTAACGGTATGAATGGCGCTAAATTTTAAACTGCCCCACCAATTCTTTTAAGTCACCAGAGACGGCACTTAGCTGCGTAGCTTCCACAGCTAACTCTTCTGCATGCTGACTAGTTTTATCACTTAAACCAGTGATAGCTACGAGCGACTTATTAATATCTTGCGCCACCTCCGTTTGCTGCTCGGTCGCAAGTGCTATGTGAGTACTTTGCTCGTGAACCAAACCTATAGACTGGGTAATGTCTTTAAGCGTTTCGACCACTTTCTCTGTTTTATCGACACCAGATTGAGAGCGGGTTTGTCCTTCCTGCATAACACTGTTGGTCTGCTCAGACATCGCCTGCAATCGCTCTACCATTTTTCGTATATCAGTCGTCGATTCTTGTGTACGACTTGCTAATGAGCGAACTTCATCTGCAACAACGGCAAAGCCGCGCCCCTGTTCACCGGCTCTCGCCGCTTCAATGGCTGCGTTTAATGCCAGTAAATTAGTTTGTTCAGCTATGCTGTTAATTACATCGACTACAGCACCGATGCTGTCTGACTCTTTGCTCAATCCGCCTACAACTTCAACACCCTGACTGATGGCGTCAGCCAGCGCGCGAATTTCCCTCATGGCATCTTGCACTTGCTCACTGCCGGCTTGTACCAATTCATCTGCTTTAGTCGCAGCGTCACTGGACTGTGCCGCATTTTTTGAAATTTCAACGACGGTAGCAGCCATCTGCGTCACTGCCGTAGACACATTGTCCACCTGACTACGCTCTTGGTTAATTTCCTTGCTAGTGGCGTGACTCACATCTCGAAGGTGATCCGCTGCATCAGAAACAGCCTTAGTGTTAGCGGCAGTATCTTTTAGCAATGATCTTAGTTTATCGGTAAAGGTATTAAACTCTATGGCAAGCGCACCGATTTCGTCGTTACTCTTAACTTCCAGACGCTTGGTTAAGTCGCCGTCGCCATGCGCTATTTCCGCCATTGCGTTGCGCATTTCTACCAAAGGCTGAGTGACTTTAGCACTCGCAAAATAAGTAATAAGCGCAATTAATCCAATAATCAAAAAGGCGACGACAACTGCCGTAGTAATTGCATTATTTATAGGGCTATCAATGATGCTTGCGGGGATAAGAATGCCCAGCGACCAATTCATTTGTGGGTTAATTAACTTAGCGTGCTCAAAAACCGCAACATAGTCTTCCCCCTTCCAGGTGACGTGCACAATACCAGATTCGTTAGTCGCGATATTACCAGCCAATTTGCCAAACCCTTCGGTGCTATCAAACACGCTGTCAAAGTTGCGAATAGAGGAGCTAAGTGGCAACGCCTTGCTCTGTTTTGGAAAGTAAACAATGTTTTGGTTTTCATCGAGTAAAAACGCCGTGCCTTGTTCTTCATAACGAATAGCATCTATGACTTTACCCACGGTGCTAATAAGAATATCGACACCGCCAACGCCTAGTAAGGTTCCATTTTTGTAAATCGGGGTTTGTACTACTGCAGATACGCTTCCATCTTGGGAATCGACAGCAGGAGGCGTTACATACAGCTTTCCTTTTTCAACGGCAGTAGTAAACCAAGGGCGCTTAGTTGCAAAGTAGCCAGCGTTAGGATTTCCAGCATCAGGGCCCGAGGTGTCGACGCCGACTCGACCTTCCTCATAAAAATACTCACCTGTTTTGGCAGAACCAAAGAAAGCAGATTTAATAATAGGATCTTGACCGCTGATGTTCTCAAAAGTGGCATAGATATCTTTGGATTGAGCCAATTGGCTCTCGGGGGCTCCTCGCGTGTTATGGCGCGCGAAAAAATCTTGTAAAAAAGGACTGCTCAAAAATGCGCTAGCGACGCCACCATAGGTTGCGAAGAAACCTTCGACATCATTTGCTTCACGCGCAACTAGGGATTTAACTTCTTTTTCAACGCGGCTTCGGGTGTTGTCTGCAACGGTATTGACTAGAAAAACGGCCGTGATAAGTAACATCAGAGCTATGCTACCGCCAACGATAAGCATAAACTTCTTTTGGAGTGATATGGATTTCATTTGTACTTCTCATTGTTTACTAAACGCCACAACGTGTGAAAAGTGTATTCCAGCACTAGGGCCTGTTGACCTTTGTTGTACATTTTTGCAGCGGTCTTTGTGCCATCTAGACAAGGCGGATGTTTGACGGTTTCGTGGTTCTAAGTCGAAAACACTCAACGCAGTATAGATGGCACAAAGGCGCTGCCCGAAGGGGTCGTTA